>Ga0315906_10002743_pt1 | contig 24068 bp, 24 predicted proteins | sample LakEriMetagenome_4_FD_203526 | JGI IMG/M metagenome (GOLD analysis project Ga0315906, IMG submission 203526) | Freshwater fungal communities from buoy surface, Lake Erie, Ohio, United States - Buoy 2 MA122 | ecosystem: Environmental > Aquatic > Freshwater > Lake > Lake biofilm | place: USA...
AAAGGGCTAGGCTTGGCGTTCTTGTCCTTCTCAAACAAGGTGCGTTCCTTGATGTGCAGTACACATCCGTCCAGGAAGACCAAGTCTTCCCGATGTAGGCAGATTTGACGGATGCCATTGCCGTAATTGAGGGTGGTGTTGTTCATGGTTTTGAGGTTTAGAATCGGTTATTGGTTAAATATGAATCATTTCGAGGGTTAAACACATTTCAATGCTTTCGTTAGGGTAACGGCTCTTCAAGGCATCAATGAGTGCGTCGTTATCGTACCATTCTTCGTCATTTCGTTCAGACATAACAATTGGCTTTATGACTTCAACGACTTGATCGTGTGTTAGCGTGGTCACAATGATGAAGTTCTCTTCAGGGAAGGCTGTGGTGTTTACTACATAAATGTTTATCATGGGTTTTTGGTTTTAGATGTTTACTTCTTCTTCGGTTATATAATACTCTGATTCTACGTCGTATCCGTGTTCTTCATATTCTACGTTGAATGGCATAATCGGATCGTCCTGATTAATGCCTTCCTTGACTCTTTGTAATGCTTCGTCTTCGCTTTCTGCTTCGATATGGAAAAGTCGAATCATTATGATTGGCGTTTGTTCAATGATGGTAAATCTTTTCATAGGTTTTAGGTTTAGATGTTTGCTTCTACATAGGATGCGATTTCGTCTACCTGATCAGGCGTCAGTCCGTCAAGGCAGTCTTCGTCGATGAATGCGTTAATCTCCAAGCTCCAATCGCTTGACTCAAAGGTGGCAGTGCCCGAGATTTCTCGTCCATCCCAATCGATGGACCATTCGTAGTCCTTCCTTATTACTTCGGATGTCAAGTCTAGTTTTAAGTTCTGTGGTTTCATTTGATAAGGGTTTAAGGGTTAGTGTACGTTGATGCTGACTGCTTTCTTGCCCTTGCCCAGGATGCCCGAGCATAGGCCACACTTCTCGCAGGTGGACTTGTAGTTCGCCTCCTTGGAGGCAGGACACTGCACTCCCACGACGGGGTCATCTGACCCCTTGGCTAGGAACGATCGGAAACTTGACTGACCTGCAAGGTCGACCTCCGACTCGGTATGCACCGATGCCATGAACCAAGATGCAAAGGGCTTCGCCCAGTCTTTGGTCCACTGATGGGTGTAACCGGTCCACGTGGATGCCACACGGGCCATTTGGGAGACCAAGGTTGAATCCATTAGGCTCGGCTCACCATAGGTACCAAAGCGGACATATCGTCCCTCAGAGAGGCTGAGAATGCGTGTACGCTTGTCCTCGTTGAAGGGAGTGAGGTGTTCCCGCTTGATGCTACGCAGTTGGGATAGGAAGCCGGTGTACTGCTGATACTTGTGGGTGTAGCAGTCTCCCGTGCCGGAGTTAGCGGAGTAGGGGCAGTCCATGCAGTTGGATGCATCGAGTGCGAAGAACTCCCGCATCTTTATCTTCCTCCCACAGTTGGCTATCTCCCACTGCTCGAGGGAGTAGGTGTTGGTTTGGATGATGGATGCGTTGGACTCGGTGATCTTCTCGTTGGAAGATGGAGCCAGGGCGATGACGAACAGGTTAGGTCCGTCGACGTAGACGACCTTCTCTTTGTGTCGTCGTGAGATTTTGCGTGGTTTCATACATAAGGGTTTAAAGGGTTGGTTTATTCGTTGTATATATCGATGATGTCTTGTCTATCTTCTTCGGATAGGAACGGGAATCGGTTCACGAAGTCTTCGGCGCTTAGCCCCTCCTCTTTAGCATTGTCCATCTGCCACTCCAATTCGCTCGTCATCCATTGGTCCGAGTCCATGGCATATACCCCTTCGTGGTAGTCCCACTCTTCTACATGCGTGGATAATTCCTCGCCATCCCATTCGATGGTGACCCTACCGGCGAAGTCGTTTCCGCATTCGCTATACTCCAACACTGCATTAACCTTGTACTTCTCGCACATATTCTTCACGAATGCTACGCAAGGGGACCAAGCGGTTTCGATGCTTAGGTTTAATTCGGTTTCTCCATCCTCGTAAGATGTGTCTATCGGTCCGACATCCCACTTCGTCCCGTATTGGGAGCAGTTGTGGTTGTACCAGTCTTTCTCGTCAAAGGATGGATCTTTGCCGATGAGGGATTCGAATGAGTGTTCCTTTTGGAATCCTGCGTTGATTTGACGGATTGCATCCGCACTACCTGTAACGACGAGGTAGTTTGAGCACCAGTTTGGCATGAGATAAGGGTTTAAAGGGTTAGATGTTGTTTTGTTGGCAGAAATTGTCGAAGTGGGCGTCCTCTTGGGCTTGGATGTGGTTGGACAGGTCTTTGTCCTCGATGTGGTCCTCGATGTCGTACTCGCCCTCCTCAATGAGTCTGAGGATGCTTAGTAGGGGCCTGATGGATATGTGCTTGAGTTCTCTAAATTCAGATTCTCCAAATGGTTCCATAACAAAGCACTGGCCGGTCATGTAGACCTCCTTGGTTTCCGAGTAGGTGTTTTCGTCTACGAAGTGGATGATTACATTGTGGTTGAGGACCACCCTATGGGCGTTATCCTTCTCGAGGATGTCTCGGATGGCATCAATGGCCTCCGTTTTCAGGACATCTAGCCTAAGGGCTAGTCGGTATGCGAGGTCTCTGTTCATGATATAAGGGTTTAAAGGGTTACATGCTGTTTTTTTGGCAGAATGCGCAACCGCGCACCTCATCGGGGTGTAGCATGACGGTAAATGTTTGTGTGCCATGGTCCATAGTAAATGTCTCAAAGGTTGCGAATACTACGCCTGAGTATTCATGGGCATAGAGGCCCTTAGAGCGATACCAAGCAATGCAAAGGTTGATTTCTTCGGCGGTTGGGTTATGTGTTTTTACGGGTGTTTCCACGGGTTTGGGGTTTATTGGTTGAGGTATTGGTTGTATTCTTCGACTTCTGCTTCGAGGGTGCGGACCGCCTTGGCTACAAGGGATGCCGTTATACGCTTCACTCCGTACTCCTTGCGGAGTTTCTCCTTGGATACGAAGATGAAGCCTATTCGTCCGCTGTCCCATGGGCAGGAGAACGGCTTGGTTCTCAGGGCGATGACGCTATGCTCGAACATGTAGATAGGTAGGCAGACCGCTAGGTCGTGCACTTTCTCAAGGTATTTCTGCATTTCTCCCCATCCCGCGAAGTCTCTCTCATTGGGCTTGAAATGCCCCGGCAGATAGGGATTCTTGTCTCCTAGGTCGTACCTACGATGGTAGCAGACCATCGAGCCTAGGTTGTCGTCTTCCCTTGGGTTGCAAAGGACTTCTTCGGTTTCGTGCTGAATTTGATACATGATATAAGGGTTTAAAGGGTGGATTTGGTTAGATTGTAGGCATGAGTCCTTCGTCCGCGAAGGACCTGTAATCGTTCTCCGTTAGGATGATGTGGTCGAGTACTCGAATATCAAGGTAGCTTAGGGCGTACATTAGCTTTTTGGTCAGACCCCTGTCTACCTCAGACTCTTTGACGTTTCCGCTTGGATGGTTGTGTACCAAGATTACGGCCGAGCAAAGGGAGTCCACTGCTAATTTACAAATGATTCGTGGGTCTACGACCGTTGCGGAGATTCCTCCCTGCGATATTTTAGCGTATTCGATGGTCCTGTTCGCCTGATTCATCATGATGATGAAAAAGGATTCATACAAGGTCAGGTCTTCGTGGTAGAATTGCCTGGCATAGGATTGAGCAATGTGCGAGGATGTGATTTCGACCTGCTCAAAGGTAGATTCCTCGGCTACCGAGGTAATCTTGCGATGGGATGCGTACTTCATACATAAGGGTTTCGTTGTTGAACATGTTGTGGGTTAAAATTTACGCTTGTCTTTTTTAGACGTGGTCAAGAATCGGACTATTGCCCTTGAACACAAGAGCGTACCGAGGAAGGTCAATAAAACGATGAGTGTTTCCATGATGTGGTTTTTTTAGAGGGTTTTTAGGAAAAGATTAGAGCGAAGAGGAAACGTCCAAAGTAGCAGACGAACCAAAAGAAGGCAATGACTTTGACCCAAAGAGGGATAGATTGGTCATCACGAAGCGGAGTAGGGGAATTGTAACGCATGAGATATAAGGGTTGAAGTGAAGGCACCCGTGCGGGGATGCCGAATGAATGAAGCCGTGCGGGGATGCCGCACGACAGATAGTGAACGATAGTGATAGTGAAGACAAAAAAAAGGGCCGAAGCCCTTTCTTGTTATCCCAACATCGCCTCCCGAATTTTATCTTCAAGTGCAATTCCCGAGGCTTGACTATCTTTTATCTTTTGTATTTTCTTATTCTTTACGGCCTTTTGTCCTGCTTCGATTAATTCAGCGTCCGTCTTTAATATTGGAGCGGTTATTTTTTCGGCTGTTTCGTTCTCTACTTTGCGAACGCAATTTAAGATAATATTAAAGGCCTTTTCAAGGTCTGAATAACGGGCCGAACATAGAACGACGGGATTAATGTTGTCCGTACTAATTATCTTTAACTGAATATCCTCACTAATTAGGCCGTTCAAAGATACTTTGCTAATAGTAAAGGCCGAATTCCTCAAATTTGCTACGGCTTCGGCTTCGGCTTGTTCCCTTGCTTGTTCCTTTTCAGCTTCGGCTTCGGCCTTTTGCTGTTCCTTTTGTTTCTTTGCTTCGGCCTTTTCTTGTTCCTTTGCAAGGGATGAACGATAGATATCTAATCCGTTTAAATAGTCCGTAAAGGCTTGAATCCCGTAAATAGGCCTTTTGCCGTTTGCAATAACCGAACGATTCAAGGCCTTAAATGTGTCAATATCCCGTCCGTCCTTTTCGGCCTTAGTGTAGGCTTTTTCAAGGTCTAAATATTTTCGAGTCATCCCGTACGAATAACCTACAAGGTCCGCAAACTTTTCTACATTCGGCCGTTTATCTTTGTCTAGTTTGTCGGTTAATGTTTTGGCCTTCGCAATTAGTACGGCTTGTTTTAATGTGCCGTCTAAAATCGTTTCCGCTCCCGTTCGGGCCGTTTCCGATTCAGCGTTCCTCAAATTAGCCAATTCACTAACGATAACAGCAAATTGCTCGTTATCGGCGATGGTACAAAGTGTTAACGCGTTAACACTTTCTGCGGTGGTGGTGGTGGCGGTGGTGGTCATGGTATAAGGTATAAAAGGGTTAAATTCGGGCTCATTCCCGAACAACACAAAAGTACAAAACGGCCTTCAAAGTTGTATCGTTTGCAGTGTCTTATTATTAGGACAAATGGTGTATTATTTTTAGGACACATTGTCCATTTTATTGGACACAATTAATTTTTAACCTAACGCCTCCCTTTGTATAGTGTTATAACACAAGATACATTTCGTCCCTAATTTTTCCCACAAAGAAAAAACAAGATAGGCTTTGCAATATGTTACAACATCAAATACATTTTCCCTTCATTCAATGTTACCAACACAATATCCATCATTTTTGTATTTAGTGTTACCAACACTGAATACATTACTTGCAACATGTTTTGTTTGTTTTGTGTTACCGACACAATACGAACAAAATAGACCTACCTATTCATCCTGTGTTACCATAACAACAGATACACTAACCAATTGTTGTACAATGTGTTATATAACACAATGTAAACAGGTAATGGATTGTTTACGGCCAGAACAGACGGGGGGGAGGTACTTTCGGGACGACCGGTCAGCACGGACGGATGGGGGGGTATGCCAAAATTTACGCCTATCCCTTTTTTCGGATTACCACCGTCAGCTCCAGGCTGACGTAGCTGATACGATGTCCAGTAAATTAGCATAAAAACTGGACATTCAGGGTCGGATTAGCTTACAGTGTCAGTGACACTGCAACCAAACCTGTCACATTTTCAGCACTAATTCGGGATAATTCCGACCTAATGTGCCTTAAAAGGCACAAATGAGGGTCATTTTGGGTCGTAGGAGGGACATTAAGTGGTTACATGTGGTAACCAGTTGTACGATTTGGTCGTACAGGTGGGGGCATTAGGGGTTGCATCCCTACCGGGACACATCCCCAAAATGGGGGGATGATCCTATTGGCTACGCTTTGTAGTCAACTGGGTTTTACTACTTCATTTAGGGTCCTATTCTTCTATATACAAGACACTTTTTTGGGGTGTTTCAAAATAGTGCCTCTACGCTATTGAAAACAGCGTTTTTTAGGGGGTCTAAAAAGGGGTGTGTGGTGAATTTCTACCACTTTTGTGGTGAATTTCTACCACATTTTTGGAACCCAAGTGGGTCATTTGGGTTATCTTTGTAGCATGGCTAAATACGTACGGAAGCGTTCTCTGTTGGATGAGGAGACTGGGGAGAAGTTCATCTCTGATGAGCACGTAAGGGTTCATAGCGGGTCCACTTGGGACCGCGGTAGGTTCGTCAAGCTGTTCTTACCCGCTATAGACGTTTTAATGCGTTTTAAGCCCTCCGAGTTGCAGTTGGCTATGCACGTACTCCAGCGTCTTAAAAGTGGCTCCAGGGTCGTCGCATTGAGTTTTACGAGCTATCAGGACTTCTGCCAGGTACAGCTCGGGAAGACGGCCGATAGGTCGGCCTACCACAAGGCTGTGAAGGCATTGGTTCGGGAGGGGTTGTTGGTTCGTTCGGGGAATGAGTGGTTGGTGAACCATCGTTTGGTCTTTGTGGGGGATCGGGGGAAGTACTTATTTGGGGAAAAGTTGGGTGATTCGGAACTTGGGCGTAGTTGAGGTGTTATGGTGGTATGACAAAAGTGCATTTAAACTTCCACCCCGGCGTGGTGGTGGAGTTGATGGAGGACTACTACGAAAGGTTGGCCAAGGACCCGGACACGAAGTTTGACAGCGTCATGTGGGAGCATGCGTTGTTCGTGAAACCGAGGGACTACGGATTGTACGAGGAGATGGTTCATACGCCTTTTTCGGTATTTGAGAGCCGTTACAGGGCTTTATTGGAGAACAGCAACTACAAACGGAGGATCTTAGACCATGAGTGAGCACATCTTGGAGCATTATGGATTTGAGTTCCATCGCCGTTCCTGGCTTGATGAGGGGTCGGATGGACCTGGCTATTGGGAGAGCGCTACGCACAAGGTGGTTCCCCATGCGGACGACCGGTACAGCATTGTGCAGTACGCGGAGATTGTGTCTTTTGATGACGAGGCGAAGGTCTTTGAGACGGAGACGCTGGATGGACCTGTGGTTTGCTACTGGGGGATGATTGATTGGGAGGATGAGGAGTTCTGCGACAAGTTGCTCACGATGCTTGGGGCGATCATTGAGATCGACCATGGCTTTGACGACGTCTTCGGGGAAGACGAGGAGTGAACCATCGCCAAGGCCGTATTGTTAATGTTTCAGAACTAACAAAACTATGGCAAGTGCAATTCGCTTTCAAGAAGTAATTAATAACAACGGCACCGCTCTCACGGGTAATACGCTGAGAGTTACGGCTATATCTACCGATGACTTTAAGTGGGCCTACTCCGGGGGTGGTGACAACCGATACGTAGAGTTCTACGACGCCCAGATTGGGGCAGATCGTGTGGCTACCATTACTACCGGGTCTTATGCGTCATTGGTGAACTCAACGGGAACATTAACGCAGGTTACAAGCACCGTAAGCGGTGTTGGCAGGCAAGACGCCCCTGTTACGGGCGTTTCAACAGCAACCGGGGTGTTTATCATTAACTTGGAAAACATTGCTGTAGCTTACTTGACGGCTACCGGTTCATCTAATGTTCAGTATATCGTAAATGGAAAGATGTATGAGTTTGCCATTAACAGGACTCCAAACCAGCTTCAAACCTCTGCGACACTAGGTAACGATGTAAGATTTATGTCTGCTCCATTTGCATTACGATTTATTGGGAATAACCGTGTACTTAACGCTTCGGCCACAGGGTCTGCTGGCTGTATCATTGGTTTTAAGAATCTTAAATCAGCAGGGACCATTGCGGACGACCGCCGGTTTATTGACGCTGGTGTTACGGGAGTTGTTTCGGAGATCTATTTGGATACGCCTGACAACTTGGTCTTGGCATCTAATACGGCCTTGTCAAGCATTATCACATCCGGATTCTAAATCATTAACCAGGCATGAGTCAACTATTTAACTTCTCCTTCCAGACATTGGCTGGTGCGCCAGACTCTCCAGGCGCCATTAACAAGAACCAGGTAGTCTATGCTTACACGCAGAACGCAAAGACCTTGTTGGTGCTAACCAATGGCGACTCACGTATTGCTGGTAGCGCCTTAGCAGATGTTAAGTCCACATTTGGGCTGACATCGATTGGAACGCCAACAAGGGCCAATGGACAAGTCATTTCTTTGGGGGAGGTTTTGGTTAACAACGACTATGTCACACAAGTCTTTGATGACACGGCGTCACGTAGAGTGGAGATGAATCAGCCAGCTAGTGCTCCAGTGGTGTTTACCACGCCAGTTACGCTGACTGGAGTTGTAGCCAACTCCTTTGCTGGGGAAAAGGGTTACAAGGAGTGGATTGGGTACGTCAATGTTGACAGCACCAACGCGCCAACAGGAACTACGCTTTATAATACGATGGGCGTTGCCCCTACTATTGCAATCGTAACTGGAGGGACGATAAACGCCACTCCTGCGTCTTCATATTGGAAAATGGGTTTTCCAGGCGTCGTCACTTCAGGCAATATATCGACAAGCATAATAGTAGAAATTGCAGCAGGGGCTCAGAGTGGCCAAAACAGTGGAACGATTCCGAGGGTCAATTTGGGGACAGCTGAAGAAATTTCGAGTATTGTAATATCAACATGGTCAGCTAGCTTAACAACTTTTGCAGTTGCTAACAAGTTTTTAGTTTCCATCAAGTTCTTTGGCTAGAACCAAGACGACTAGTCTTGGTTAATAGTGCATGCTATTCAAGATAAGTCAAGAGGACGTCTTTGACGACAACCCTCACCTTTCCATCCTTCCGCAGTTCAAGGGCATCACATCGGACGAGTTCAAGTTCGTATCCCTCTATGCCGACTGGAAGTCTCCCTACAAGAACCTTGGTCCAGATGAACGCTACCAACGAGCCATTGGCTCTGTGGCGTCTATCCGCAAGGACAAGATGGACAAGTACATCCAAGCGTACTACGAGATGCAGGGCATTGGCTCCGAAAGGGAGTCCCTGGAAGCCTTGGAAGCGGCTCTCTCCGAGATTCGTAAACGACTCAAGGGTGCGGCCGGCTTAGAGGCTGACGAGATCAAGAAGCTTTCCGCTTCGCTCATAGACCTCACCAAGCAACGCAAAGCCATCGAGCTCCTCATCAACAACGAGATGAACATGGAGCAACCACAGGACAGCGAAGTGGGTGGCATGTCAGCAATTGACGACTTCCACGCATGAAGCAGAGCCTTATTGACTTTCTGTACAACCAGGCTTACGATGTCAACGATCGGGTCAAGCACTACCTTGACAAGATTGGTGCCTTGGAGATGTCTACGTACAAGCCTCAGCGTATGATCATCCCGAGCTTCTCCAACAAGACGGAGCAAGCCAAGTGGGAGCATGAGCAGATACGAAGGACCCGGTTTGGATACAACGGCATCTGTGGCATGATGTACATGTACACCTACTTTTGGAAGATGAAGTCGAAGAACGGAGGTCTTATCTCCCCGGAGTTTCGGCGTTGCAATGCCGAGTTCTTCAACTTGATTGAGTCGTGCCTCTACGGTGGTTCTGACTTGTACGAGGACAATACCGGCAAGGGAGTCATCCTAGGCGGACGGAGACGTTGGGGCAAGTCGTACAGCCTGGCTAACGCCATGTACTGCACGGCAATCCACAACCCGTACTCGGAGATTGGCTTTACGTCTAAGACCGAGGAGGACATGAAGAAGTTCATGAACGACGTACTGAAGACCGGTTACAACAATTTACCAAACTTCCTCCGGGCTACGTCCCTGGCGGGTAACTCAGCGTCCAGGCTGGACCTTTCCAAGAAAGTGAGGGACAAAGACGGCAACATTCGGAAGGTGGGGCTGAACTCAGTCATCTTCGGGCGTTCCCCCGAGCCGACGTCCTTTGAGGGTGCCGGTATGCGCATGGTGGTGTACGAAGAGCCTGGCAAGTGGTTGCCTGGGCAGTTGAAGCAGAACTGGTCCTACACGGAACCAGCTTTGGCGGCCGATGATGGTATCACAAGGAAAGGTGTACCCATCCTTGCCGGTACGGCTGGAGATGCGGCGGAGAATGGGGATGACTTCAAGGACTTCTGGTACAACGCGGAGAGCTATGGCCTGAAGAGATACTTTGCTGCAGGGTGGAGTGGTTTCATGATCGAGGGGGACTTTGGTAATGAGAACGTGATTGAAGGGCTCAAGTACATCCTCAGCGAGCGTGAGAAGAAGAAGAAGCAGTCCATGAAGCGTTACTACGACTTCGTGGTGCAGTACCCATTGGAACCCGAGGAGATGTTCATCCAGGTGGGGGAATCCCCATTTGATGTGGAGCTGCTCAATAACCGGATGGGATTCTTGGACACAAATCCACCACTGCTCAAGCGTGGTGTATTCCGCAAGTCCAACGACAAGGTCGTCTTCATTCCCAAGGAGGATGGGGACATCATCATGCGCGAGGAACCAGAGGACGACGTGCTGTATGCGGCAGGTTGTGACCCTACGGATGGCGCCAAGAAGGAAGGCTCCGGGTCGGACCTGTCGTTCTTTATCGCGAAGGGTTTGTCTTTGGATGAAGAAACGGCCAGCCAGGGGGCTGTCCTGCAGTACACGGCGAAGCCAAAGGACATGAACGAAGCGTACGAGCAGTGCGCATTGGCTCTGGAATACTACAGCAAGAAGAACCCCTGCACGGTGTTGATTGAAAGGAACAGGGCGCGAATGATTGCTTACTTCCAGGACCGGGAGCTGACTAGGTTTTTGGCGAAAAAACCACCCAAGATTGGCAAATTAGCCAGGCCCGGGAACAGCGTTGAGTACGGCGTTTACATGGACGAAATGATTCAAGACCAAATGATTGGCATCTTGGATGACGACATCTCGAACAACATCGAGCAGTACTTTTTTGGAGACTTGTTGGCGGATTTGGCGAATTACAACCCTGAGAACCGGAAGCGGAAGTATGACCGCGTTGACGCATGGGGTCTAACTTTGATTAACTTACGAACCGCATCTAAAAGCCGTTTGTTAAGAAAAAAGACGGATGACAACCTTTTTGCTGGGTTGGGGTACGTCACCAACAAAGAGGGCAAATTAGAACGTAAATGAGCGCAGAAGCGATCCAGACCACTTTCCCCAACATGTGGGTACCAGACTCCCAGAAAGGGGAGGATTACCACAAGAACGCCATCCTGGCGATTCTGGGACAAACGGTCGCCAACGGGTACATCCCGAACCTCTATACCGCTATGGACAAGAGCATGAACTTCTACAATGGAGATTATGACTTGTCCAAGAAGTTTGACTTCCTGCAGAAAGACTACAACGGCAAGAGCCTACCGGCCTTGTGGATCAACTACAACAAGATCCGCAACAAGATTAACTTGTTGGAGGGAGAGGTGGCGGTCCAGAAGTTGGACGTAAGCTGCAAGACCTTAAACCGCGACGCAGTGTCGCGGAAGATGAAGAAGAAGGCTCAGATTATGGCTGAGAAGATTATGGCCATGGTGATGCCTCAGATTGACCCTACGGGGGAACTCATGGAGATGAAGGAACCGGCATTCATGCCCTACTCCGACGAAGAGTTGGAGTTGTACATGAAGTCCTCCTACAAGGAGCCGATTGAGCGGACCATGGACTCGATTCTCCGCTACGAGGTGGAGCGAGACAAGTACGTGCAGACGAGGCTCGCCTTTTGGCGAGACATCTTGATTGTCGGCCGGGCCATTGGGAAGCATGAGTTGAGGTACGGAAAGCCACACATCCGTCGGGTAGACCCGAGGTATGTGATTGCGGACCCGTATGTCTTTGACGACAGCTTCAGCACATCGGCCTTTATTGGCGAGTGGCGCTACGCTCCGGTCACGGAGGTCTGCGACACCTATGGTTTGACGCTTGAAGAGCTGAACAGCATCCGCTACGACCAAGGCTCTTGGCTTTGGGGGGGTTATTCGCAGAACGGCACCAACTTCCTGCTGCCCTACATTACCGTGAACAACCAGTTCATGTGCTTGGTGTTCTACGCCGAATGGCGAGACATCCGCCAGGTGAGAGCGAAGGTCACCGTGGACCAGTATGGCGGCGAGCACGTCAAGATCCTTGGCAAAGGGGAGAAACCTAAGCTGAGCGACAAGGAAAAGGAAGCCGGCGGAAGGATTGAGGAGCGAAACGTCGAAACAATCCGGAAAGCCACCCTGGTGGGTTCCAGCATCGTGAAGGAGTGGGGCGAAGCCAACAACATCGTAAGGGACAGCGTGGACAACCCCGTCAGGGCGGAGTACAGCTACACGATTATCTCCCCGCAGTACGTGAACTTCCGCAGTGTTTCGAAGGTGGAAGAGATGGCTGCGTTGCAGGAGTTCAAGGACTTGATCATGTACACGGTGCAGCAGGAGATGTCTTCTGCCGGCCGTAAGGGCTTTGTCTACGACTTGCGTTACAAGCCGGACAACTTGCAGTTGCAGGACATCATGTACTACTTGAAGACGGCCGGTATTGCCTTTACGAGTAGCGGCCAGGAGGGCGTTCCTGCTGCCGGGAATCCATTCCCGAGCATCGATACCGGTATCTCCAACTCCATCAACCTGTACCTAAACCTAGCGAGCTACATCGACATGGAGATTGACAAGATCTCCGGCATCAACGATGCACGTCAGGGCTTTCAGAAGGGCGACGCTTTGGTTGGTGTGAGCCAAATGGCCGTAATGCAGAGCAGTTTGATTACACAGCCTTTGAACAAGGCTTTTGAGATTTTCGAGAACGAACTGCTGCAGAAGTACGCCAACTACATCAAGACCATCTTCCCATTCCTCAAGGAGCAGTACGAGCCGATTGTTTCTCAGATCGGCATTGACATCATGGAGGTGGACGAGGAGGTCCCTCTGCAGGACTATGGCATTTTCGTGAAAGTCAATTCTGACGACATCATGAACAATCGTCAGAAGTTCGAACAGCTCGTCAGTGCGGCCGTACAGGCGAACAGCTTGAGCATCGCTGAGGCGATGGTTCTGTTGTTCAATCCTGACACAAAGGAAAGTGTTAAGAAGTTCTTAGCGTTGACGGACCGGAAAGCAGCTCAAGGGCAACAAGCCCAAGAGCAGCAGATGGCTATGCAACAACAAGCCATCCAGCAACAGATTTTGGGAGATACGGAGAAGCAAATTCAAGTGGACAGAGCTCGTTCCGAGAACAAAGGTCAATTGCAGATGTTAAGAGAAGAGTTAAAGAACCGTACAATGGAACAACAAACTCAGCTCGACATGCTCAAGAAAGAGCAGGAACAGAACTTCAACCTCATCATGGAGGCTTTGAAAGAACAAAAAAACCAATAAACACTTATGGAAAATTTAGAATTGTTGGCTCTCCAGAAGCTGGAGGGCGACGCATCTACGGCTATGCCCGGTGGTGACGAGAACGAACAGGCCGCTCTAAGAGCGCAAGGCATTGTGGACCAACCCGCTGCGCAAGTGGAACCACCTGCAGAGCCTGAGCCTCCGGCTCAAGTTGATGTCGATGTAGACCCGGACGATGAACCCGAAGCGCTAGAAACAAACGAAGACGGCAATCAAAATGTTAATGTTGACGAGAACCCTGAAAAGGACCTCAATTTCGACATTGACCTTGACGAAGGCAAGGAGGTACCGGTAACAGATGACTTTGTTACCAAGTATCAATCGGAGTTTGAGACGTTAGGGCTTAGCGACGTGAAAGACTCTTCGGAGTTTGTCGAGAAGTTCAAGCAGCTCAAGCAGGAGTTGGAGGAAACGAAAGAATCCACCAAGACCGTCTTCGCCAACGATATGATCCGAGAGGCCAACGAGATCATGAAGCAGGGGGGAGACTGGCTCGGTTACCTGGGCTTGGCTTCCTTTGATTACGATGGAGTTCCCGATGTGGATCTTTTGTCGTATGAGCTGAAGTCCGACTTCGATTCGAAGGAGGAACTCGATGATTACTTGGCCTCCCTTGACGAGACCCAAATTCGCCTTAACGCGAAGAGGATACGAAAGGACTTGAAGTTGCAGCAGGATGCTCAGAAGCAACAGATTGCTATTAAGGCGGAGCAGAGCCAAAGGGCTTACGACGAGAACCTAAAGCAAGCAATCAAGGGTGTTGAGCGTGTAGATCGCGTCAAGGTCAAAGACCAAGACCGGGCGAGCATCGAAAAGATGCTTACCACCTACAACGACAAGGCCAAAGCTACTGAGTTCCAGATTAAGCACTTCCTGAAGCCTAGTGGAGAACCGGATTTCCAGAAGATGGTGCAAAGCGCCTATAAGCTGGAGATGTTCGACAAGGTGCTTGAGTACGCTACGCGCAGTGCCAAGAACTCAGGAAAAGCCGCTGTAATTCAAAACTTGTCCAACGTGGACCGACCCAAGACGACCAACATCGCCGAGGTTACACCACGAAAGGCACTTTCTCTTGTTGAATCCGAAGTTGATAGGTTAAGGAAGGGTGAAAAACCTTTATTTTAAACTTTAAACAAAAAACAAAATGGCTTACGTAAATACAGTCAACCCCAGCAATGCTGCTCCCAATACCATCAGAACTGGTAATGTAGACAGCACGTACGTTTTTGGTGGAATCCAAAAACCCGACTTCAGCGATTACATCACGTATCGCTTCCCTCAGTATACCATCACTACGCTCTTGAGCCGTATCGGCCGCAAGAACCCTGTAGTTGGTAACGACGTGTTCAACTGGTTTGAGAAAGGCAAGTTCCGCCAATCCGTGACCACCACTAGTGCCCCTACCGGAGCGTCTGGCGACACCACTGGTACCGTAACAGTGCCGTCTGGAACTCAAGCTTCCTTCTTGCCTGGCGACGTTATTCGCTTTGAAAACAACGCTTATGGTGTTGTCACTGCGGTAACTGGTGCTGGCGGAAACGGCGCTTCTGGAACGCTTTCGATCACTGCTCTTGGAGCTAGCTTCGGCGTTAGCATTGCGACATCAGGAATCAAGTTTGCTCACCTGTACAACTTGCAGCAGGAGTACTCTGACAGCCCATCCGGTCGTGTATGGAATGAAAACCAAGTGAGTGAGTACTTGGGCATCATGCGTCGTTCGGTCACTTGTTCTACCACTCAGTCTTCCAACATGAAGTACGTGAAGAAGTCTGACAGCGAGTGGTCCTACTACTACATCAACGAGATGGAAACCATGCAAGAGATGGCCATGGACCGCGAGATGTACATCTTGGCTGCGAAGTCAAATGGATCTGCCACAACTGGCAACGTAATGTCTGGCCGCCTTGGTGGTAACGGTATCCTTCCACGCGTCATCGCTGACGGTGTCGTAGGAACCTACTCCTCTGCCATCGCTGAGACCGATCTTGCCGAGCAAGTTCGCTTGATGTGCTTGAACAGCCAGGGCTCTGAGTTCACCGTTCTTTGCGGTAGCTCTGCTTATGCTGACGCTCAGTTCGCCTTGCGTGACTATACCTTGAATGGCGGTATCAGCTTCGGAGTATTCGGCAACGAAGGCTTGATGACTGGTATCAACATCACCAAGTACAAGTTCATGGACAAGATTCTGAACTTCGTTCTGTACTACCCATTCGCCAACGAGGCTCTTTTCCCTGCTCCTGCTACCTCTGGTATCAACTGGGACAAAGCCATGTTGTTCTTGAACATGGGTACCGACGACCGTGGCAACCCGCTGATCAACCTGCGCTACAAGCAGGACTTGCTTGGCCAGAGCCTCGAGTTCCGGCGCACCGTCCAGGAAGGTATCACCTCTCCTGAAGCTGGCGCCTCTGCATCCCGTTCCAATGGTAAGGACGGCTTCACAGTGGACTTCTACTCGTCCATCGGTGTGGAGCTCCGTGCTGCCAACAACCACGGTTTGCTGTACGCTGCCTAAACACAGCGGTTCTACGTGGAGAACCCTCGCCGAAAGGCGGGGGTTTTCTTTTTTAGAACCAATCCAAACATTCGGTGTTATAGTGTCATAAAATTAAAACAATGCCAGTAAAACAAAGCGACTTTGAGTTCTTCCTCCTGCAGGCAGGAAACGGGAGTACTTTTCATTTTTCGGAATACAAGACCTTGGACGGACAAGTCCATCGTTTGACGGAAACCATCCTTCCGGATGGTCGTACGCGCTACAAGCGCTTTCACTTCAACATGGACGAACCGATGTTGGTCCACAAGGCCAACAAGGACTTGATGGACTTCTTGACGAATCATCCGAACAACCCGGAGTCTCCATGGTTTAATGGCACCGCGTTGTTTAAGAGGCTTCAGCCGGAGGTTGAATCCAAGCAGCGCATTGAAGACAAGCTGTTGAACGCTAAGGCGCTTACATTGGCTTCTGAGCTGAAGGGACGTAGGCTCTTGGAGGTTGCATCGCTCTGCGGCATGTTCTACGATGAGGAGGACGAAACCTTGGCGTTTGAGAACGTTTTGACTTACGCTGAGCGTAACCCAAAGCAGTTCTTGAAGGTGTACAACATTCCGAACAAGGAAGCTCGTATGCGTCACCTGGTGCGTACAGCGGTAGGTCGTGGCGTTATCACAACGAACGATGGCGTGTATCGCTTTGGTAGCTACACCTTGGGAGTGGACGAGAACTCGACGATCGGCAAATTGGTCAACGAGAAAGAAGTCTTGGACATGATCGAGAGCCGCATTGGCTTCTTAGATTCAGAGAAGGAGGAGCCCAAGCAGGAGGTTAAAGAACCGGTTGAGGAGCAAGGCCCAGAGATCACCATGGCTGAGCTGAACAAGTACACAAAGCCTAAAAGGCCGCAGCAGTAATGGCATCAACGCTTACGGATACAGAGCTACGCATTCTGAGGTACCGGGAAAGGTACCCAGATGCGAGTCCTGTTGAAATAGCGGCAAATGTGGGCTCTTCTTCCGAGAGAGTGGCTCAGTTTTTAGCTACTCAAACACCGCAGGTCATTGTGCCGCAGGTACAGCTTGACGAGATAGAGACGGCCTACATCCAGCAGAACGATTTGATTCTACGCTTTGTCAGTGGCCGATTGGTCAATGCCGGCAGAGTAGTTGGGGAGAATGGCACTACAGGCCCTGTGGGTCCTGCCGGTCCTACTGGAGCGTCTGGAAGTCCGGGAGCATCCGGAAGCACGGGTCCTGCTGGTCCTCCTGGACCACAAGGCAACCAAGGAGTCCCTGGAGAGCTTGGTCCTCCTGGTGATGTCGGTCCTCCTGGCGCTACAGGAGCGCAAGGTCCTGCTGGTCCAGGCTTCAGTAATGGAGACGCAAAAGGCGACATCAAATACTGGGACGGAACTGGATGGAAGAACCTGGCTATAGGCACAAACGGACAAGTATTGACTGTTGGTGAAGACAACGCCTTGATTTGGAATTGATGGGGGTATAAATTTTTCGAGTTATCACAGAGGGAGCTTCGGCTCCCTTTTCTTTTGAACCCGTATGTTGGATTGATTGTTAAAAGAAAGATAGCAACGCCCAATGACAGCAGCAGAACTAAGTGCGAGGTTTGACCTCATTTGCGACAAGGTTGGATCGCCCTACTTTACGGACACGGAAAAAGACAATTTCTTCAATACGGCTCAGTTGAGCCTTGTTGACGAGATTCTTTTCCCTTCCAAGAAGCAGGACCGAAAGGATGTTGACGCTCTTGATTTCAGCCGTGAAGACGCATTTCAGCAGGGTATTGGGACATTGCTTAGAACCGCGACGGTTACCGGTATTGCTAGCGGAGTAAGCGCTATAACCTTTGCGACAATCAATACATCACTTGGAACTGGTAGTACGTCTCTCTACAAGGTTGTCGACTTCCTGGTACAAGCCGCTACAGGCTCTACAACGGATTATGTCAGCGCTAAGAGGGTAAGGTCTATCAGGGCAGCAACGAATGTCTACAAAGGGCTGAGAACATTTAATACGGCCGTTGCCGGTAATAGGGGCGCCATCTACACCGTGTCTTCGTATGCTTCTGGCACATCGGGGACAACGAGCCTTGGGCAAATCGAGTTTTACCCTGCTGCCCCAGTGACCGGATCATCTTACCTCGTAGAGGTCATCGTATTCCCAAGAGCTATCAAGACGACTGCGACAATTGTCAATCCAGAGATTGACCCGATGTTCCACAACGAACTTTTGTTTAGATCTCTGCAATTGGCTGGCATATCCATCCGAGAGACAGAGCTTTACCAATCCACCAACTTAGAACAGGCTAAAGAGCAATGAACAACACCGTAAGCATCGACGAGATCGTCAGTAGCGCAGCGATTGCCTTGGGCATGGAGAACGACCGTTACCGGGTTCTCTTCTATGAATGGGCGTTCCAGGGTACCAGGGACATTGGTTTAACGACCTTGAACTTGACCAATACCACAGGCGCCATCTCTGGTGGGGTCTATTCGATTCCTAGCAATTGCGTGTACATCGACTCTATTGCGATACAGGTAGGGGCTAGTGGTCACGTCACCTATCCGTTCTTTGATTCCAACTACTGGGCGAATGTCCCGGATGACGACCAGACTCAGTACGACAAGGACTACATCGTGAGCCGTCAAGGCAGCAACCTAATATTTAGCAGTACCGTAACCAGCAATGGCTACGACAAGGTCATCCTACGCTATTACGCCATGCCTGTAGACGCAAACAACACTCCGTTGGTACCGGAGTACTACCTGAGAGCGATCGTGGCTTACATCGAATACATGTTCGTCAAGCGTGAACGCTACAAGAAGCGCAACGAAATTCCAATGAGTGAGGTACAGATGCTGTACCAGCAGTGGGTCACCTTGAAGGCTGATGCTATGTCGAAGCGTAACCAGCCTCAGAAGCCCGAGATTGAAGCGGCGATTGCCATGTGGCTTACCATGCTCCCCAACCAAAAACGATTGATTAGAACGCCTAAAACCCCCAATTAATGGAAATTAAGAAAGAGGGTCAGACATTCTTCAAGGGCATGCATAGGGACTTCTCTCCGGCCTTTCAGCCGGAGGAAACCTATCGCGATGCAACCAACATTGAGTTGACTGGTGCTGGTGAGCAGATGATCGTTAACCAAATCAAAAGCTGCGTTAACCTAAAATCAAAAGACTTAAATACAGCTTATCCAATTGAAAGCGTCAACATTCTTGGATACACGATTGCTAAAGCAAGTATTTCTGGGGTACCGAGGGATGGATTTGTTGTTTATGCGCACGTAAAGGAAGACTCTGGCCCTGGCTTTAACAATGGCATTTACTTTTTTGCTCAAAATGGGACCTATGCTGACGGAACCATTTACACTATTTGCAGTGGTTCGGATCTAAACTTCTCCCCTACAACCAGCATTGACTCCTTTTTTACCGAAGACAGGGAGAACAAGACGGTTTATTTTACGGACTTTACGAACACAATCCGTAAAATCCAAATGGACACCAATGTTTGGCCATACGCTTCTGCGTCTGATCTTAACGTCATTTCGGACGCAAGTTCCGCAATGTCGATGACCATTACCGGGCTTGGAAACGTTGGGTCTTTATTGGCTGGAACGTATCAATTGGCTTATCGCCTAAAGAATAGCACGGTAACACCAAGCACCTACACGAAGTGGTCAACGTTTACGAACCCTGTGCCCATTATACCCCTGTCTTACAGCTCTGGAACCACGGTTAATTACTATGGCGGAGCAGTAGGTCAGCAAACATCTAGGTCAATTAATTACAGCATAGCGCTATCAACTGGTGAAACTACATCGAAATACGACAAGATTGAAGTAGCTGTCGTAAAGAACAACATTGGAACATATCTTCAGCAATTAGTTGCTTATGTAAATGATGTTTCAAACACAAATACGGGCACTACGACAATTACTGGGACGTACACTGGCAATGAAGCAGAGTTTGAGTTGGACATTGACGAAATTACGGCGCCTGATGCGCCGGTAGAGACCGTCAAGACGATTGTAGAGAAAGACAACCGACTTCTTGCTGGGAACATCAAATACTTTGACCGCAGAATTGCGGACGACGATGTCAATATTATTGAGGCGAAGACCATTCGCAGAACGGTTGACTATGAAGATCCGTTGAATACCACTCGTTACCGCGGTCACTTCCGGGACGAAGTCTATCGCTTTGGCATCACGTATCATGACGAATACGGCAACTGGTCCCCAGTGAAGCCGTTGGATTTTTCCGACTTTTCTGCTAGTAAGCCAAAAAGTTTTAGCAGAACAACCGGAACGATTGCTACTGGAGACATTAATTACAATGCAAACCTTATCACGATAACCAGAGGTACAGCATGGCCCGTTGGAGCATCTGGATATGTTGAAGGAGAATCTGTCAGTTGCACATTAACAGTCAGTGGCACAAGTTTGTCTTTTGAGACAGAAATAGTCTCAGTTGTGTCAGCGACGCTCATCATTGCCCTACCTGGGGAAGTCTTTGCCCCATATCCCAACTTTGCTACGGCTAGTGGTACTGCGGACTTGTTGCCATTAAAGGGCAACGCCTATAGCCATTCTTCAGACCAATTCTCCTGGAAGTTCCCAAAAAGGGAACATATTGGTGTTGCAAGCACTGGCACGGCGGGAACATTTGGGACATTGGAGTACGGCACATATTCGTTGTTGGCGTCTACTGGAGGGTCTTCCTTGCCTCAAGCATTAGGGTTAGGGCTACAGGTTTCCGGACACCCAGATTGGGCCAAAGGCATGGCCGTAGTTCGAATGGACCGAGACAGGGACATTCTTTACCAAAGTCCAATCATTCCATCGAGCCTTTATCTTGGTACGCCGACACCGGGCAAGAATCTGGCGACAAACAATGACTACACGATTACGAACGGCATTGGGGAGTTGGATTATTTGGGGCCGAAATGCCTAAAAATGGGCGCATCCAGGAATATGGAGGCGCTAAGCGTGTTTGCTGCGTCTTATAACGGAGGTGGGCCTGGGATTGTGACCGAAGAGGCATACAAATTCCCCGCATATCAAGGAATTAATTCGATACCAGAAAACAGGATGCTTTGGAAGAAAGCTTTCGCTCCTGCGGTTGACTATGTCTACAACAGCGCTGGATCTCCTCTCATAAATACGCCAGATCTTGTCACAATGAACGTCGACATCGTTGACGTTTGTGGGTTTACTTTGTCGTCTCCATTAGGGACAGGAACTGTTGTTCTCACCCCAACAACGACGACGTCTACCGTTACGCCTACGGGAATGTCCATATCATATCCAACAGGGTATGTTGAAGCAAGGGTTTATTCCTGCACTGACCATAAGTTGCACTGGTATCCCAACGAGCTTATCAATATGAGGACTTATACGTCTCCAGGGGTTACAGGGTCTTTTGTTAACACATATAGGAGAAAAATTCAAGAGTCATTCCTTCAAGTTAACGGCATTCAAACCGCATCATTTGTTGGCTCTGAAAAAGCGGCCGACGTGTTGTCAAAGTTGGGCTCTACGGGAGATCCGCTTGCTTTTGCGTACTACACCCGTACAATGCTGAATTTGTCATCTTTGACAACAACCGAATTGCTAATACCAATCACAAAGGGCAATTCAAAGATTTTGTTGAATGCTCCTGAGTCTGCGTCATCCAATGGTGCCAGCCGTGGAGACGGAAGAAGCTCTGTCAACTACTTGATAGCCGGAACAGACTTGACTGCTCAGCAAAAGAACTCGTCCATAGACATGAGCGACGTTGGAACGGCCAACTTGTATTCAACAAATATTGAGGCGCAAAGAACAACGGCGATTGGACTCAATCAATTCTTAGAAGACCCTTTGTATCTTATTACGGCAAACTATTGCCCACTTAGCGCCGGACAATTTGGATACATTCCTAGAACAGAAACAAGCACTGGAAGAGTTAATACTTTTGCAAGCGTAGCATTTGCTCAATACTTAAACCAGTACAATCCAACCGGCGGCACTAAGCAGTTGAGAAATGGATTAATTTACGGCAATCCATTGATGAATGTTACTTGGCTCGGAAGCGTTGCTTCTAGCCCAAATCAGCCTGCGGTTCCATCGTATCCAGTGATTGCCCATAACATCGGCGTGCATTATTTTAACATGCGACCTGCGCCAATAGAGAATGTTGATTGCGCGGTAGAGTTCGCTTACGTTAGCGAAAGCGGGACATTCGCGAAATACTCAAGTCCAACAACCGACATTCATCAAGCCCTTTATGTAGCCAACCTTCGTGCTGGAAAGCCTGACTCAAGGTATGGCAATCCAAACCAAATACAAGAGTACATTCATACTGGGGCATATTCAGCCATTACGGGCGTTTCTCAAACAGTCACTCTTGAAGTATGGGGCGGAGATTGTTTTATTTCAAAATACAGGTACAAAGTCAACGACGAATACAATGTTCCTGCATACTATTTGCCAACTGCTAGCGGAATTAGTGGCCTTGACTTTGATTTCCGAGGCTATTGCGAAAGCTTTCCTACAGGGACAACACAAAGAGTGTTTAAAACTGGAACAAAGACTAGCCCGGAGTACATCGAGATGTACACCGAGGGTGAAGCCAACGCTTTCTATAACTCAGATAAAGATCGTTTCCCTTACTATAACTTGACTGGAGCCACTGCTGGCACCGTGGGTCATTACCAAGCAGACGCCTTCTACAGTTACAACTTTGGTTACTCTATTGAGAACTTCCCCAAGAAGTTCTTCTCCGAGAACCGGTTGACATCTGTATCACAGAACTACCCTGCCAGGCTCATCTACTCAGATGTGCGTAGTGCAGACCTTAACCAAGATGGTTTCTCGAGGTTCAGAGCATTGAACTTCTTTGACATGGATGAGAAATACGGCAAGGTCACCAAGATCGCCCTGCTTAACGATGGCGAACCCATCATCGGCCAGGACGACTCTATCTCTCTGCTGTACGTCAATAAGTCGCTCACAACGCTACAGGACAACTCTACGTTGGCCGTACAGGGTGGAACATACATCAGCGACAACACCCCTCCAAAGTATCTGACAACAAACTATGGCGTTGAGTTGCTTCGCTGCATGATTCCGACGGAGAACGGAGTTTACGCTTTGGACACCAAGCGCGGTGTCCTCATAAATCTGCTGGATGGCGCCAAGATTGTGTCGTTGTCAAGGATGGAGCAATACTTCCGAGAGAAATTCTCGGAGACTTATGTGCCGTGGCTTGAGCATACTTTACAAATGTCTTACGACAAAGTGGACAAGGTCTTGTACATTGTTGGTGCACTGCCGGATGCTCCCAACCCCAATGACAATAAGGACACTTTTGTTTGGCTGTCCTACGGCATCAAGATAGACGCATTTATGTCCAATCTTGATTGGACGGTTGGCGGAAATGGTCATGGAGGCAAATTGGGCAATCGTCCTTTGTACATCTTTGATCTTAACGGAAGCACCTACATGCTTCAAACACACAGGAACAACCAAAACGATATAGCTGACATTCACATTAATCAATGGAAGGGCGCAACAAATGACTACTTAAAGCTGTTAAGCGGAACGCACATTGAAAGGGTAGACGCAAACATCGAGTACGTCTTCAACAAGAACTTGAATGAACCAAAAGTCCTTGACGTTGTTGGTATTAATAGTCAATCCGTGTTCAGTAAATACAACATAACGTCTTTTAACGACGGAACCACGGCCAATCCGTTGTTGTCTTTATCAACTGGAGACCAAGCTAGCACTGGCAGCACAAGGCTCGGAATGAACAGCACGAACTTTATCAGAGGCACAGGGGACAAAAGGCTTGTAGGCGCTTACCACACGATTAAGCTGTGGTTTAGCAACACGTCAACCGGCATCAACCTTCGCTCTGCCGTCAACCAATTCAGAAAAGTCTTTAGGTAATGGATCCAAGTCTATACAACCCCGTTATGATGCCCAACAAGTTCTCCTACATTGAGGAGGCAGGGGCTAAAGCCAAGCAAGAGAAGCAGGCTAAGGCTACACCTTGGGCTACAGCTATTGGAAGCGCTTTGGGAGCCGTGGCCGGTAGCATCATCCCTGGAGC
>Ga0315906_10002744_pt1 | contig 24067 bp, 14 predicted proteins | sample LakEriMetagenome_4_FD_203526 | JGI IMG/M metagenome (GOLD analysis project Ga0315906, IMG submission 203526) | Freshwater fungal communities from buoy surface, Lake Erie, Ohio, United States - Buoy 2 MA122 | ecosystem: Environmental > Aquatic > Freshwater > Lake > Lake biofilm | place: USA...
CTCCCGGAACGGAGACCGTTTCCGTGGCTTTTTTTGAAAACCGGGCATCAATTGTCCAGCCATCTCTCAGCTCCGTTTTCACTGAAAAGCTCAAAGACCGCTTTGTCTCCCAAACCAGTCTGAGACTGACCAACTCCATAGGTGATTTGCATTTTGAAGGATTCATCTCCGATTATCAATCCAGGCCCGTAGCCATACAAGGAAACGAACAAGCAGCACTGAACCGACTCAGCATAACTGTGTCTGTGAGATTCTCAAACAAGATTGACGCTAAACAGGATTTCGAATCATCTTTCACCAGGTATGTGGACTACGACAGCCGTAAAAACCTCAACTCGGTGGAACAGGAACTGATTGCTGAGATATGCAATCAACTTACTGAAGACATTTTCAACAGGGCGGTTATAAACTGGTAAAACAGATGACTAGGGATCGATTGACAAAACTCTTGAAGTCGCCTGTCTTAAAGGATGAAGATGCCATTTCCGGCCTGGAGGAGATTGTATCGCGCTACCCGTTTTACACCAATGGGCATATCCTATTGACGATACAATACAAGCTTATTGACCACATCCGGTACGAAAATCAACTTCGTCGCACCTCTGTTCATGTGCCGAACCGGTCCATCCTGCGCAATCTGGTTTTATCACCCAAAGAAATCCCGATGCCGGGAGAGGTTGATGCGGAAGTGGCTTCTGCCAATGAAAATGTTAGACTTGAAACCGTAGTCGAGAAACCATCGGCTCATTTGGAAGTGGTGAAGGAAGAGCCAATTGAATCTAAAAAAGAGCTTCAAGAGGAACCCTCACCCATGCCTGTTTCCACGGAGAGGAAAGACCCGAGAAAAGTCATCGAAGAGCGTTTGCGTGAACTCAAAGAACAGGAGCGCGCCATCAGGGAGCAACTTGACCTGGAAATCGGAGAGGTTGAGCCCATAACTCCCGCTTCAGAAACCGATATCCAAGTCGTGGAATCTGTCGTGGTTGACTTACCGGAAACCTTGGCTTCACCATCGGAAAAAACCATTGAAAAGAAACCGGAAGCCAGTGAGGATATAAACGAAATACAATCCGCCGAGTCTGCACAAAATCAGCCGCTATCGGCAGGAACTTCCACCGTAAAAACAGAACCGATAGAATCATCTGGAACGGTTGAACCCCAGAGCCCGTTTAACAAAGAGGAAAAGCACTCATTCGCAGAATGGCTGAAAAACAGTCAAGCGCAAGCTCCTGAGATGAATACCAAGGACGGGCAAACAATTGTGAACCCGTACAGGTTGGATGAAGTAGAAACCAATCCGAAACCCGGCATTGAGGGCGTTGCATCCGCCTCCAAGGAATCAGATTTGATTGGGCGATTCATACGCGAAGAGCCCCGAATCGTGCCCGCCAAAAGCGAGTTTTACTCACCTGGTAACATGGCACGAAAAAGTGCCCAGGAACATGAGGATTTGATATCAGAAACCTTGGCCAGGATTTATGCCCAGCAGGGTAGATTCGACAAAGCCATAGTCACTTATGAGCGATTAAGCTTGAAATTGCCAGAAAAAAAGGCTTACTTTGCATCCCTCATCGAAAACCTGAAAAGCCGAAACGCGTAATTAAAGCTTCCAGATATATTAATTAACTGAAAATCAAAAAGTAATGTATACATTCATTTCCGTACTCATCATCATTACATGCGTCCTTTTGGCCTTGATTGTGTTGGTTCAAAATTCAAAGGGTGGTGGACTTGCCTCTGGTTTGAGTTCCTCTAACCAAATCATGGGTGTTCGTCGTACTACCGACCTATTGGAAAAATTAACTTGGGGATTAGCAATCGCCTTGATGGTTTTTAGTGTGAGCGGAACCATATTCATGTCTGAAGGAGGTGGTAATCAAGAAAATTCAGTTGTTCAACAGCAACTTGAGGATAACCCGATGCCTGCAGCACCTACTGCTCCAGCACCAGCCCCTGCTCCAGCTCCGAACCAGCAGCCAGCTGCCACTCCTCCTGCAACGAATCAAAACCCACAAGGAAATTAATCCTTTCAGGTAGCGCGAATCAGCCAACTGTAAAACAAAAGAATGTCACAGTGTGTCATTATGACAACAGCTGTGACATTTTTCTTTTAGTAAAGTAATTCAAATAGGAAAAAGTGTCATGAATTCGCGTGTGGCACAGAAAATGATTGGACGCGAGCATTGAACCAAATAACCATTAAAAACATATTATCATGAGCAAAAAAATCAGCATTAAGCCCCTAGCCGACCGGGTAGTCGTTCAGGTAGCTCCGGCTGAAACGAAAACCGCAAGCGGTATCATTATCCCGGACACAGCCAAAGAAAAGCCTCAGCAAGGTTTGGTAGTAGCAGTAGGAAGCGGCAAGAAAGATGAGCCAATGACCGTTAAGGTTGGTGACCGTGTTCTTTACGGCAAGTATTCAGGAACAGAAATCACGCACGATGGCAAAGAGTATTTGATCATGCGTGAATCCGACATCTTTGCAGTTGTTTAATAACCTTCAAACATTAAAATAACCATTAATCAGATACCCCACCATGGCAAAAGAAATCTCATTCAACTTAGAAGCTCGTGACGCACTGAAACGCGGAGTGGACGCTTTGGCTAACGCCGTTAAAGTCACCCTTGGTCCAAAAGGAAGAAATGTCATTATCGATAAGAAATTCGGTTCACCAGCAATCACCAAGGATGGTGTCAGTGTGGCAAAAGAGATCGAACTGAAAAACCCCGTTGAGAACATGGGTGCTCAAATGGTGAAGGAAGTTGCATCCAAAACTGCCGATGTTGCCGGTGATGGTACAACAACCGCTACCGTTTTGGCACAGGCGATCATAACCGCTGGTTTGAAAAACGTTGCTGCAGGAGCAAATCCGATGGACCTCAAGAGGGGCATAGACAAGGCTGTAATCGCTGTTGTTGCAAACCTCAAAAAGCAGAGCAAGTCTGTTGGCGACGACAACAAAAAAATCGAACAGGTTGCCACCATTTCAGCCAATAGTGATTACGAGATCGGATCACTGATTGCAAAGGCGATGGACAAAGTGAAAAAAGAAGGTGTCATCACCGTTGAAGAAGCAAAGGGCACCGAAACAACTGTTGAGGTTGTGGAAGGAATGCAGTTCGACCGTGGCTACATATCCCCATACTTTGTAACCAACGCCGACAAGATGGAAGCTGTATTGGAGAACCCATACATACTCCTTTATGACAAGAAGATCTCGAATATGAAAGAGCTTCTTCCTGTATTGGAAAAAGTCGTTCAAACCGGACGTCCCTTGTTGATCATTGCCGAAGACGTGGATGGTGAAGCTCTAGCAACGTTGGTTGTGAACAAGATCCGTGGATCACTGAAAATCGCTGCCGTAAAAGCACCTGGATTCGGTGATCGTCGCAAAGCCATGATGGAGGATATCGCCATCTTGACCGGCGGACAAGTGATCTCCGAAGAGCTCGGATTCAAATTGGAGGATGCCGACCTGAGTAAACTTGGCAAAGCTGAAAAAATCAGCATCGACAAGGACAATACAACTGTTGTCGGTGGTGCTGGAAAGAAATCAGAAATCAACGGTCGCGTAGCACAAATCAAAGCGCAGATTGAAACCACAACCTCCGACTACGATCGCGAGAAGCTTCAGGAGCGCTTGGCTAAGTTGGCAGGTGGTGTTGCGGTGCTATATGTTGGTGCTGCCACTGAAGTGGAAATGAAAGAGAAAAAAGACCGCGTTGATGACGCATTACATGCTACAAGAGCCGCCGTTGAAGAGGGCATTATCCCCGGCGGAGGTGTTGCATTCATCCGTGCCATTGCATCCTTGGATAAATTGACAGGTGCCAATGATGATGAAACAACAGGAATTGCCATCATTCGCAGAGCCCTTGAAGAACCTCTTCGCCAGATTGTAGCAAATGCCGGTGGAGAAGGTTCCATCATTGTTCAAAAAGTTCGTGAAGGAAAAGACGACTTCGGATACAATGCCCGTGCTGAGAAGTTTGAAAAACTTTTCGCTGCAGGTGTGATTGATCCTACCAAGGTTGCCCGTGTTGCCTTGGAAAACGCAGCTTCCATCGCTGGAATGTTGTTGACTACCGAGTGCGTTCTCTCTGAAATCAAAGAAGACAAAGCACCTGCCATGCCAGGTGGAATGGGTGGAATGGATGGAATGATGTAATTCTGTAACCTCAAATAAAAAACCCGGAGGAGTTCCTCCGGGTTTTTTTTATTTCATGGATATTGTCTAGGAATCAGAAATACCTTGGTGTAACAATTCGCTTTTTCTCAAGCGAGAAGTCATAACCCACATTGATCTCGTGGGTGCCACTATTATAATTGTTCAGATCCGTGGTGGTGTAATCATAGGAGTATCCTATGCGTAGGTTTGGTGTTGCCTGTATGGTGAGCATTCCTGCAAAGGAATCCTTTGTTCGAACTGCAGCGCCAAGCCAAAACACATCCTTAAATAAGGCGTTCAATGTGATATCACCGATCAATGGGGCCGCTTCAACGGCTTTGAGCATCACCGTTGGTTTCAACTTTATATGATCAGACACTGGAAAAACATAACCTGCAGCGAGATAGTAGTGCCAAGTGGAAAAATCAAAGTCCGTAATCACATCACCCGTTCCGTTTCCTGAAACCTTGTTTCGCAGTGTCCTTGGAATGGATAATCCAGCGTAAAAACGATCTGTGTTGTAATACACACCGAATCCCGCGTTGGGCAGTATCACCTTAGGTGTATTGAAAAGGAATTCACTGTCGTTCTCCTCATTGGTAATGACCTCGGAAAGGTTCTCTTGATGGTTGATGAATCCGCCCTGAATACCCATTGCCAAAGCACCTTCACCCACTTGCATACGGTACGCATAGTTTCCGTAAACAGCAAACTGCTTGGTAACACCAATTGATTCGTTCATAACGGTCAATCCCAATCCAAGCTTTTTATTCAGCATCGGACCGTTGATACTAGCCGTCTGGGTCTTTGGCGCTCCATCAATACCTACCCATTGATTCCTATAAACCAATGTGGATGAAATCTGCTCTCTGCTACCCGCATATGCCGGATTGATGAACATCTCGTTGAACATATACTGGGTGAACTGTGGTTCGAACTGAGCATTGGAGACCGATGGGATCAGTGCCATCGAAATGAGAACCAGCTTGAAAATGTTTTTCCCTGACATCTTGTTTTTGTTTAAATATTTTTTCGCCATGAGCCTTATTTTCTCAGTATCAAAAATCCGTTCCTGGGCTTTTGACCGTCATTCAGGTCAAGGATATAATAATAGGTTCCGGCAGGCACCTTCTGTCCATAATTGACACCCGAGACATTACATTCACCGGTCCAGTTGTTTTGGTAATCCTTGGCCTTGTATATCAAGTTACCCCAACGGTTGTAGATGTAAAGGATGTTTCCGGGGAAGTTTTCGATTCCCTCGATTTCATAGCCATCATTCACTCCATCACCATTCGGAGAGAACCCGTTCGGAATTAAAAGCGTATCACAAATCACAGTGACATCCACACTCATGGTTATGGTGCAGCCGAAATCGTCTGTTACCAGAACAGAATAAGTGGTTGTTTCGCGAGGATTAGCAAACGGATTGGATGCATTGGGATCGGACAGATACGTTGATGGTGACCATTGATAGGAAACTCCGCCGGATGCAACCAATTCAACACCGTCAGGAGGACAAATGATCTGGTTGCTGCTGATGGTTGCGCCCACTACTGACCTTACAGCGACCTCAACTGAATCAGACATGATGATGCCACAAACCGAATTAACCTCGCACTTATAAAAACCCTGTACAGCCGCGAAGTAGAAATCATTAATAGCTCCAAGTATCGGCGTGTTGTTGTAATACCATTGGTATGTGGATGGTACATTGACAGACACCTCGAGCAAAGCGGAATCGCCGACACAGATTTCAGGATCGGTGATTTGAACATATATGAACGAGTTGTTGGCGATTACAAAGTTGGCTGAGTCAATGCAACCATTGGCATCGGTAACGGTAACCGTATACGAGGCCGAAGGAAGGTTGTTCAGGTTCTGGGTGGTTGCCCCATTGCTCCAATTGTATGAGTATGGAGCGGTTCCACCCCCAACAATCAAGTTGATGTCGCCACCGATATTGTTGATGCAATCCCCTACAAGAGTGGTTCCCGAAACAGCCAATTGAGTGGTTGGTTGGTTAATCACAAATGACTGATTCAGGGTGCATCCATTGGCATCAGTGATTGTAAGCGTATAGCTTCCTGCCGACAAACCAGCAACATCTTCGGTTATTTCGCCATTGCTCCATTGGAAATCATAGGGCGCTGTTCCGCCAAATGCAGTGATGTCTATGGAGCCGTCGTTTCCACCAAAGCACGAAACCTGCACCGATGTGTTTTGCTGTAGACTCAAAGGTTGTGCTGGCTCTTGGACTACGACAGTTTGCGAAGTGGTGCATCCGTTTGCATCGGTAATGTCAACCGTATAGGTACCGGCGGCCAAACCTGAAATATCTTGAGTTATGGCTCCATTACTCCAAGCAACACCATATGGGGCGGTTCCACCGTTTATGGTAAGATCGATTGAACCATCATTGCCTCCAAAGCAGCTCACTTGTTGAGTTACGGAAGCGTTGGAAGAAAGGGAATCCAATGGCTGTGACACAACAACGGAAACCGAATCCAAACAACCATTGGCATCAATGATATTGACCGTATAAGTACCCGCTGCCAAGTTTGTAAGGTCTTCGGTGATGGATCCATTGCTCCAAGCATACGTGTAGGGTTGAGTACCTCCGCTCACGCTCAAGTCAATGCTGCCATCGGAACCATTGAAACAATTCACCTGTTGGCTAACCACCGCAGTTGAGGCCAATGGATTCGAGGGCTGCTGGATGGTAATCGTCAATGTCCCATCGCAACCATTTGCATCCACAACACTTACCGTATAGCTGCCCGAAGACAACCCCGACAAATCCTCACTTGTGGAACCATTGCTCCACTGGTAAGTATATGGCTGCGTTCCACCTCCAACATTCAAGTCGATGGAGCCAGAAGCATTACCAAAGCAATCCACATTGATGATGTTTGAAGCGCTTACTGCGAGTGAGGCCTGCGGCTGGTCGATGATGACCGATAGTGTGTCCTGGCAACCGTTGATATCCACGACTGTCACAGAATAGGTTCCTGCAGCCAACCCACTTAAATCCTCCGAAACAGCGCCATTGCTCCATGAATAACTGTAAGGGCCTGTACCACCATTAACCGTAAGGTCAATCACACCGGTGGATGTACCGAAACAACTTGCTCCACTGACACCCGAAGCTGAAAGGGTAAGGGGTGCCTGTGGCTGGGAAACAACAACAGAAACGCTATCCTGACATCCGTTGGCATCGATGATATTGACTGAGTAGGTACCGGCCGACAGATTGGACAAATCCTCTGTAATCGCACCATTGCTCCATGAATAATTGTAAGGTGATGTTCCGCCTGAAACGCTCAAATCGATGGATCCGTCATTGCCACTGAAACAATTCACCTGCTGGCTAACAACAGCAGAAGAAGCCAATGGATTTTGTGGCTGCTGGATATTCGCCGTTAAGTTGGTCTCACAACCGTTTGCATCTGTTACGGTAACCGTGTAGGTGCCGGAGGTTAATCCTGTCAAATCCTCATTGGAAGATCCATCACTCCATAAATAGGTGTATGGCTGCGTACCTCCATTTACATTCAAATCAATGGAACCAGTGGCGTTGCCGAAGCAATCAACATTACTTGATGAAACAACGTTAGCGGCCAGAGGAGCCAACGGCTGGTCAATGATGATTGAAAGTGTATCCTCACATCCATTCGCATCGACAACAGTGACTGAATACACACCCGTAGCGATTGCGGTCAAGTCTTGTGAAACAGAACCATTGCTCCATGTGTATGCATAAGGACCTGTTCCGCCAGTAACATCCAAATCAATGGAACCACTCGAATTACCGAAACAATCAACATTGGATGTAGCGACAGCGTTAGCCGCCAATGAGTCTTGAGGCTGAGTGACAGCAATGGAAACGCTATCCAAACAACCATTGGCATCAATGATATTGACCGTGTATGTACCAGCTGGCAAGTTTGAAAGGTCTTCGGTGATGGATCCATTGCTCCAAGCATAAGTGTAGGGTTGAGTACCTCCGCTCACGCTCAAGTCAATGCTGCCATCGGAACCATTGAAACAATTCACCTGTTGGCTAACCACCGCAGTTGAGGCCAATGGATTCGAGGGCTGCTGGATGGTAATCGTCAATGTCCCATCGCAACCATTTGCATCCACAACACTTACCGTATAGCTGCCCGAAGACAACCCCGACAAATCCTCACTTGTGGAACCATTGCTCCACTGATAAGTATATGGCTGCGTTCCACCTCCAACATTCAAGTCGATGGAACCAGAAGCATTGCCGAAGCAATCCACATTGATGATGTTTGAAGCGCTTACTGCGAGTGAGGCCTGCGGCTGGTCGATGATAACCGATAGTGTGTCCTGGCAACCGTTGATATCCACGACTGTCACAGAATAGGTTCCTGCAGCCAACCCGCTTAAATCCTCCGAAACAGCGCCATTGCTCCACGAATAACTGTAAGGGCCAGTACCACCATTAACCGTAAGGTCAATCACACCAGTGGATGTACCGAAACAACTTGCTCCACTGACACCAGAAGCTGAAAGTGTAAGGGGTGCCTGTGGCTGGGAAACAACAACAGAAACGCTATCCTGACATCCGTTGGCATCAATGATATTGACTGAGTACGTACCGGCCAACAGACTGGACAAATCCTCTGTAACCGCACCATTGCTCCATGCATAATTATAAGGTGATGTTCCGCCTGAAACGCTCAAATCGATGGATCCGTCATTGCCACTGAAACAATTCACCTGCTGGCTAACAACAGCAGAAGAAGCCAATGGGTTTTGTGGCTGCTGGATATTCGCGGTCAAGTTGGTCTCACAGCCGTTTGCATCTGTTACGGTAACCGTGTAGGTGCCGGATTGAAGGTTTACTAGGTCTTCGGTGTTTGCCCCATTGCTCCATGCAAAAGCATAAGGAGCGGTGCCACCAGACACATCGACATTAATAGCACCATCATTCCCACCGTTACAAGAAACAGGAATCAAGGAATTGGAAGTTGCTGATAAAGCAGCAGCGGGCTGATTGATTACAAACGAGTCATTCAGCACGCACCCATTCGCATCAGTTACAGTCACAGAATAGGAACCATTCGCCAATCCTGATACGGATGAGGCGCTTGAACCATTGCTCCAATTGTAAGTGTAAGGAGCGGTGCCACCAACCACAATCAAGGAAATGGCTCCATCAACACCACCATTACATGAAACAGAAGTGATGACATTATTAATAATGGACAAGGGAGCGGATGGTTGCGTGATGTTCGTGTTCAGAACGAAGCTACAGCCGTTGGCATCTGTGATTGTGACGGTATAAGCTCCTTGCGATAGTCCATTAATATCGGATGAATTAGAACCATTACTCCATTGGTATGAATACGGAGCAGTACCACCAAGCACCGATGTGTTGACGGATCCGTTGGCACCACCAAAGCATGAAACATTACTAATGGAGGAGGCGGAAGCCGATAGTTGTTGTAACGGTTCAGAGATATTCAATGATTGGGAGAGCGTGCATCCATTGGCATCAGTAATCAGAACCGAATATGTTCCGACAGACAATCCGATGGTTGTAGCAGTATTTGCTCCATTGCTCCACGCATATAAGTAGGGTGCTGTTCCACCACTAACAGTAATGGTGGCTGAGCCGTCGGATCCACCTTGACAATTAACATTTGACACTGCAGACACAACAGATGAAAGTGGCGCCGCTGGTTCATTTATGATACTTGTTGCAACAGAGGTGCAACCATTGACATCTGTAACAGTAACTGTGTAAACTCCTGCAGAAATACTTGAAATGTCTTCAGTAGTTGAGCCATTACTCCAGGCATAGCTATAAGGAGCGGTACCCCCCGAAACACTGATGTCAATAGAACCGTCCACTCCACCAAAGCAGGAAACCTGTGAGGAGGATATCTGTTGAGCAGAAAGTGGAGCTGAAGGCTGCGACAGGGTATAGCTATTTGAAGCTTGACAGCCGTTAGCATCTGTGGCTGTGACGGTAAATGTACCTGCAGCCAATCCCAGTACAGAAGAGGTTGTTGATCCGTTGCTCCATACGTATGTATAGCCAGGGGTGCCCCCAGAGACACTTACGTTGATCGACCCATCAGTCAATCCAAAACAGGAGATGTTTTGAGAACCTGTCAGGGAGGTGCTGACTGGAGCATTCGGTTCAGATATGGATTGGTTCAGATTGAAAATACATCCATTGGCATCAGTAGCCGTTAGCGAATAAGATCCAGCAGAAAGTCCAGATTGGTCCTCAAGAGTGGAACCGTTACTCCATAAATAAGTATATGGTGCCACTCCACCGACTACGCTTACGTTTATGGATCCGTTTGAGCCACCATTGCAACTAACTGCCTGTACCGTGGTAGCCGAAGCAGATAGCAACGATGGCTGTTGGACATTTACATTACCTACGGCACTGCAGCCATTGGCATCAGTAACTATGACCGAGTAACTACCGAAAGACAATCCGTTGGCAACTGCAGCTGTTGAGCCACTGCTCCATGAATAACCATAGGGTGCTGTTCCGCCGGTTGGCAATACCTGTGCAGCGCCATCGGAACCACCGAAGCATGTTACTGCAGTTGCAGTGATGGTTGATGCGACAAGAGGCGCAGGTGGCTGACTGACTGAAGCATTCAAAACAAAGGTGCATCCATTGGCATCGGTTACCGTCAAAGTGTAACTACCGAAAGCCACGTTCGACAGATCCTTGGATATTGATCCGTTACTCCATTGATAGTTATAGGGCGAGGTGCCTCCTGAAACCGAAACATTTATCGACCCATCAGATCCTCCGAAGCATGATACCGATGCAATGGAACTTGCGTTTGCAGAAACAGGTGATGCAGGTTCGTTGACAACAATCGAATTGGAGTTTACAATACATCCATTAGCATCTGTTACTGTCACTTGGTAAGAACCAGCAGGAACAGAGCCAGTGGAGGTGGTTGTTGAACCATTGCTCCATTGATAGGCGTACGGAGAAGTACCTCCTGTAACAGCTACACTGATGTTTCCAGTTGACGATCCATTACAATCGACGTTCTGAACGGAAGATGATGCTATTTGGAGGGCAGCTGTGGGCTGCTGGATGGTTATTGTTGAATTGGATGTACAACCGTTGGAACCGGTAACCGTAACGGTATAAGTATCCGCACAAAGTCCTGAGAGATTAGGAACGGTAGCGCCATTAGACCATAAATAAGAAAAGGGCGCAGACAAGCCCGTTGCATTTACCTCGACAGAGCCGTCACATCCTGCGAAGCATGATACTGGAATATTTGAAGAAACCGAAATCGTTGGCGCTTGTACATCAGCATTAACGCAAACCGTATCTGTTGCAGAGCATCCATTTGCGGGATCCGTTACTGTTAGAACGTAGCAGCCAGCACCCACGATTGGATTGGGAGTGGTGGCCCCGCTATTGATTATACCGCCTGACAAAGCCGACCACGAATATGTTGCAGCTGCTATTGGTGACGAGCCAGATAGACTAGTTGTACTAAGACTACAATTCACTGTTTTGTCGGACCCTGCGCTTACAGCCGGAGCTGTGTTATTCAGCGTCACCACTAGCGTATCTCGCGCAATGCAGGTGCCTATCGTGGGACTTTGAACCGACATAACATAGGTGCCCACTTGATTCACCACTGGTGTGAACGAGTTCGCTCCTGACACGATATTTCCGTTTAGTGCTGTCCAAATTACAGATGCACCAGGCGTCAGTGAGGATCCATTTAGTGTGATAGAAGATGATGAACATGTAAGGACTTTGTCGGGTCCGGCATTTGCCTGCACCTCAGAAAAGTTTGCAAATTCAAAAGGTCCGGTCACATCCTTCAGCTCTGAGGAGAATGAGGATGAAGACCGTGTTTTAAACAACAATGCTCCGAACACGTTTGAGCAAGGTCCTGTGGCGGTGGAGCCATCCAATCCGAAATCAGTGAAGTTGATTGCGATATTGACCATCTGCTCGGGATCCAGGTTGCTTGAGTAAATAGCGCCAGATCCCGATAAGTTACCCCAATATGATGCCGGAGCAGATGCAGTATTAAGCACACTGTAAACCAAACATGAAGCACCTGTCAAGGAAACCGCTTCGGCATAGCCATATCCGTTTGCGTTTGCACCAGTGATGAAATCTCCCGTTAGGTTAAACGGACGATTGGGTCGTGAGTTGAACCACGCCAACCCGTTTCCATTGCCATCCAGGTTGTTGATGTTGCACCAAATTTTCAGTGAAGCGACACCGCTTGTTGAATTATAATTAAGACAAACCAATACATCGCCCGAGTTGGCTATTGCTCCGTTGGAAAGGAATGTAAATGATGTGTGTCCTCCAGTTGCAGCCGGACCCGTATTGATAATGGAACCTGTTGTTAGATTTAACTGTGGTACCTGCCTGTAGATCTCGATATCGGTGTAACTATCGCCACTCGTTCCCAGCTTGGTAACATAGGCAAACATCCAAAGTTTATTGTCAACTCCACTTCGGCGAAGGTGCCCGCCAACATCAATGATGTCATTTTTATTCGGAACGGCTGAAGTTGCAATACTCCAGTTGGCTGGATTATCTCCGTTTTTGTTACTTCCAGCAAACGCAGTTGTATCAGGGGAAATATTGTCACGGGCAGAGAACGCATCTATTAAGGTATGACCATTGATTTGTGTAAAATATGGAAAAGCCATCCGTTGCAAATACGTCCTGTTCCTATCCTGTGAAGTCGCACCAGCTTGAATGATAGCGTTGAATTGCGAAGCTGTCAATGCAGGTGTTGCAGTACCTGATCCAGATCCAATCACCCCGATACCCGGACCAGGAAATGATGGAAGCAAAAACCATGAGTCGCCCAAAACGGAAGCTGGAGAGTTGGCGTGAATATCTCCATCCACACCAAATCCAGAGATTTGTGTAGGTGTGGAGCAGGTGGACTGTGCCAGCAGTAGATTTATGTTACCCAAAAAGCAGGTCCCAAAAATGAGAACGAGGAGCACTTTATTAAGACTCCTCCAACCTTGCAATGATTTCATTTTCCAATGGTTAGATTTTAAATGGCATTTTACCGGATTTCGTTCTACGCAATTTGCCTCCATATGGTTTCGTTGTTTAAACACTATTGTAACAAACCTAAAATTTCATTGATACGGATTGGGAATTTTTTGACCAATGTATCCTTTGGGATTTTATTTTATTGATATTCAGTTATTTAAAATACAGTTGTGCTCGAAAAATATGGGTAAAAAAAAGCCGGCTAAAGCCGGCTCATTTAAACCATGGTTTTGGATCAGTTGGATAACAGTTTTTTGAGGATTTGTGAAACCAACTTATTATCGGCCTTGCCCGCAAAAGCTTTTGACGCAACGGCCATCACCTTACCCGTATCACCTGGGCCAGTGGCGCCTACTGATTGAATGATGGATTTCAACTGCGTTTCAATTTCTGCTTCAGACATTTGCGCGGGCAAAAACTTCTCGATCACAGACACCTCTTCCAACTCCGATTTTGCTAGATCATCCCTGTTCTGGCTCTGAAATATCTCAACCGATTCCTTGCGTTGTTTGACCAATCGTTGCAAAATTTTCAATTCATCATCTTGTGAGAGCTGACCGCCACCTCCACTTGTTTTTGCCAGCAAGATTGCAGACTTGACTGCACGTAGTGCGCGCAAAGCCGCTTCATTTTTTGCCAACATGGCGGCCTTGATGTCGGCATTTATTTTTTCCTCTAATGTCATGGCTATTTAGTCTACGCGATCGTGAAGAAACGGATTGTTTGGTTTGATTTCGGGCTTTCCATCATTATCACCCGACAAACTGAGCTTGGAGATTTCAGTGTTTACTGAATTGCTGTTTTCAAATTGGAAGCCGCGACGCTTATAAGCAGGTTCACGTTCCATGTCATTCAATCCGTCGGGAGTGTTGTATTTCATATTCAAATTCATTTGCCGGATCTTATTCATACGCTCCATGGCTTTACGCTTCGCATCATCGTCGGAGGCCATTTGTTCAGCTGGGGATTCCTTGATGTATGAAGCCATTGGCTGTTCTTCCTCTATCTGCTCCTGTGGTTTGATGAATACAAAGGGGGTGTTCGGATCAATTTGTTCATTCTTGATTTCAAAAACAACGGTACTCTCTAATGAAAGCTCGGATGACCTTTCCGAATTCATGATTTGCTCATCACCTATCGATTCTAAATCCATTTCGGTCAAACCCTCGATTTCATTTACAACCCCATCTTCACTCATCTCGATATTCACAACCTCCGCAGATGTGCTGTCACTTTCAAACTCGAATGTCATCTCGAACGGCTCCGTTTCATCTGCGACTGACTCCTCAATATTCATGACCAACTCTTCTGGAACAGCGGACTCCAAAACAGGCAGTTCGGTTTCAGCTTCTGTTTCAACCTCTACCGCCGCTTCAATTTCAGTTTCAGTCAGCATTTCAACCTGAATCTCAATCTCGTCAATCGCTGGGACCTCAGGATCCTTTATAAAAAGAAACATGCCGCCATCAGAGTCGTCACCTTCTGAGCCAGCTTCTATTTCAGCAACAGACAATGTTTCATCGAAAGAATTTTCAGAAAAAGCTGTTGATTCATCATTAATGGCTGTATCAGGGGCAGTATCATTGATTGCCGAGGGGTTGATGACAGTGCCAGAGATATCATACTTGGTTACACGATCCTCCACACTGATCACCGTATCAAGCTGATCCTTGGTCTTGAAACCGGTTGCAATTACGGTGACATTGATTTTATTTCCAAGTGTTTCATCGGTGCCAACACCCATTATAACCTCTGCTGTATGACCTGCCCTTTCTTGAACGTGATCGGTTATTTCAGTCATTTCATCCATGGTGATCTCGGTGTCGCCGGAAGTGATGTTCAATAGGATATACCTGGCACCTTCAATCGAGTTGTCATTCAAAAGCGGTGAATGCAATGCCCTTTCAACAGCAATAGCGGAACGGTTTTCGCCTTCGGCAAAGGCGGATCCCATGATGGCAACACCACTCTCCTTCATCACAGTTTGTATGTCGGCAAAGTCTACGTTGATATGCAAAGTGGTTGTAATGATTTCCGCAATACTCTTGGCTGCAACAGCCAGGATGTCATCTGCGTGTCCGAATGCCTCGCGGAGTTTCAAGTCACCATATATTTCACGAAGCTTATCATTGCACACAACCAAAAGCGTATCAACATTTTTCCGCATCTCTTCCACTCCAGCATCCGCTTGCGCCTTGCGTTTTTTTCCTTCGAATCCAAAGGGTATGGTCACAATACCTACAGTAAGAATCCCAAGCTCCCTGGCAGTTGCTGCAATGATTGGAGCCGCACCCGTCCCTGTTCCTCCACCCATGCCAGCGGTGATGAAAACCATACGTGTTCCATGCCTGAGTATCTCTTTAAGCTCATCGATATTCTCAAGGGCGGCCTGCTTTCCTACTTCAGGAACTGCACCGGCTCCAAGCCCCTGGGTCAATCCGGGACCAAGCTGGATCTTGGTTGGCACGGGACTTTTATCCAATGCCTGGTTGTCTGTGTTGCAGACAATAAAATCGACACCTTTGATGCCGAGCTTAAACATATGGTTAACGGCATTGCTGCCTCCACCACCTACACCTATAACCTTGATGATGGATGGCCTTTCTGTTGGGATTTCAAATTGCATCATTGCTTGGGGGGTTTATGGGTTTGAGTATTTTTTATTTGTTTAATGAAGTTTTTTGTCTTCGCCTTCATCCTTGATCAACTCCTTGCCTTTTTGGAAAAAGAAGTCGAACCAGGTTCCCTGCCGAAGATCCTTAGTTTTTTGCTTGACCGAAACAGCTTCTTTATCATCATTTGTAACTGTGTCCGCAACGGCATATTTCGATTGCTCCGCAATACCTCTTAAAACCAAGCCGACCGCGGTTGCATACATCGGGCTTTTCACCTCATCAAAACCCTTGGCCAGATGTTCGTTTGGATAACCGATTCTTGTATCCATACCCGTATGGAATTCTATCAGCTGGGAAATGTGCTTCAATTGAGAACCTCCACCTGTGACCACGATTCCTGCAATGAGCTTTTTCTCGAAGCCGGAGTTCTTGATCTCGTAGGCAACACACTCGATGATCTCCTCCATTCGCGCCTGTATGATACCTGCAAGGTTCTTTACTGAGATTTCCTTGGGCTCCCTACCACGCAGACCAGGTATTGAAACGATTTCATTACTCTTCATCTGGTTGGCAAGGGCAGAACCGAACTTGACTTTCAACAACTCGGCCTGGCTCTTGATGATTGAGCATCCTTCCTTGATATCTTCAGTTATCACATTTCCCCCAAAGGGTATGACAGCCGTATGTCGAATGATTCCATCCTGGAATATTGCAACATCAGTTGTTCCTCCACCGATATCAACCAGAACCACTCCTGCTTCCTTTTCCTCCTCTGTCAAAACAGCTTCTGCGGATGCAAGAGGTTCAAGGACCAGGTTCTTTGCCTTTAAGTCGGCCTTTGAAACACACCTTTCAATATTGTTCGCCGCGGTTATCAATCCTGTTATGATATGGCAATTGGCTTCGAGCTTGATTCCACACATACCGACCGGATCCTTGATTCCTTGTTCATTATCGATGATGAACTCCTGTGGTATCACATGAATGATGGCCTGACCAGGAGGGACCGCCAAACGGTGCATGTCCTGCACGATGGCGTCGATATCACTTGAGCTGATCTCCTCGCTGAGATTTGACCTTATGAGCATGCCGCGGTGTTGAAGACTCTTGATATGTTGACCAGCTATGCCCACATACACCTCTCCGATTTCAACATTGGCCTTGTCTTCAGCGATCTTAACCGCCTCTTTTATTGAATTGACGGTTTTCTCGATGTTGGCAACAACACCTCTCATGACTCCTAGGGATTCCGCCTTCCCCATACCAAGGATTTCTATCTTACCGTTTTCATTTTTTCTACCAACGATGGCACATATTTTTGTCGTACCTATATCAAGACCTACGATTATTGGATTGTTCTGCATGGTGGTTTATGGATTGGCTGTTATGATTGGTTTTATTTCCGACTTGGTACAAACTACTTGTCCCTTGAATTTGAGATTTATGGTGGAATAGGTGTTCCATCCCGTACGACCGGCACCTTCCTTATAGAATTTCATGAGGTTGTTAAGCTTCTCCTCAAGGTTTTCCGATGACCCCAATAGTATGATTTGATCACCAACGCGTGGAATCAGTTCTATTTCATTTTTTTGGTTCACATAAATCTGTTCAATAAAGGCATCCCAGAACTGATCATTCCTGATGAATGAGGCAATCTCAAACACCTGGGTCAAAATCGGCTTGATGGAATCAACCGAACCATGTCGAACGGCAAAGTCCAGATTCCTTTGATCTAGCCCGTCAAAAACGTATCCTGTAACTACCGGCACCCGAGAATTGAAATCACGACCTAAAGGCATAAAAGACCCTTCCATGTCGACGTAAAAATGTTCATTACCATGGTTTATAACCCGCAACACCGGAACGCGTTGTTCCACCTCAATGGTGATACCCCCATCGATACCTGTGAAGACTTCTGCCTTTCGCACATGCGGGTTCGACATCACCTTTTTTTCCATATTACGGATATCCAACCTGGAGATTGCCTTTCCTTCGACTGCTGATGTCTTTGAACTAAAAAGCTCCATGACATCCTGCTTGGTCACAAATTGAAGACCTGCATCATCATTGAGATACACCTTTAATTCCTTACATTCAATCTCATGCTGTGCCTTTTCAGCAAACCCAACAGCAACAATGAGTGCTGATGTCAGCAAAAGCCATCCTGCGATTGAAACCGCCTTGTCACTGATTCTTATCATGGTGTAGCAGTCTTTGAGTTCGATTTTTTAGAAACGGCATCAACAACCCCTGACACCAATGCATCAATGTCGCCGGCACCAAGTATCAGCACAACATCCGAATTTGATTGGGAAATCACATGAGACAATTCCTGTTTTGAGACCATTCTTTTCAAGGGAGCGGTACTCATTTCCAAAATCATATCCGAGGTAATGCCCGGTATCGGAAGCTCCCTTGCAGGGTAAATATCAAGCATCAATAACTCATCCAACATGGATAAGCTCTGTGCAAATCCCTCGGCGAAATCACGGGTACGTGAAAACAGATGCGGTTGGAACACTCCTAGTATTTTTTTTCCTGGGTATAGCTCCCTAACCGTTGATATTGCAGCTTTCAACTCTGTTGGATGATGCGCATAATCATCAATGACAATACGATGATCGGAGCGTAAACGGTACTCAAACCTTCGGTGCACTCCCTTGAACGTGCAAAGTCCTTCCCGGATTTCATCTGGTGTCAGTCCTTCAAGCAGGCAAGCCACAGCTGCCGCCAAGGCGTTTTCAACATTATGTCGACCGGGGCAATAGAGGACCACATCGGTAATGCTCACATTGGGTCCAATGATGTCGAACACATAGGCACCATCGTGTACGCGGATCCCATTGGCCATATAATCAGCGGTGGAACTGGCCGAATATGTTTTATGCTCAATCCCATCCAATGGCATGGGTGAGCCCTCCTTGATGAGCAGCGTTCCACCTGGCTTAAGCTTGGATGCGAATTCAGCGTAACAAGAGACCATAGACTCCCTGTCGCCATAAATATCCAAGTGGTCGGGATCAACAGAGGTTATCACAGAGGTGTTCGGGTTGAGCTTTAGAAAGGAACGATCGTATTCATCCGCCTCAGACACCATGATCTCACTTGCATCTGAACGCCCAACCAATAGATTGGTGCCATAATTTGAGGATATACCACCAAGGAATGCTGTGACATTTCTGGACGCATGCTTCAGCAAATGAGCCACCATGGTGGAAGTTGTAGTTTTTCCATGTGTGCCTGCAACAGCTATGGTATGGGCGCCATGCGTGATGGCACCTAAGACCTCGGAGCGCTTCCAAATCCTGAATCCAATCGACTTGATATGATTGAATTCAATATGGTCTTTTGGAATGGCCGGAGTGTATACAACAAGGACTTCGTCTGCAAATTGTGCGGAACTCAACCAAGAAGGAAGTTTTGCTGGATCGTCCTGATAGGAAACAGAAAAACCTTCATGCTCCAGTTCCTGGGTTAGCTGGGTCGATGTCTTATCATAACCATGAACATCCACGCCATTCCTTTTGAAATAGCGAGCCAAGGCACTCATGCCAATCCCCCCGATTCCCAGGAAGTACGCTTTCCTTATGTTTTCAAAAGGGGCCCTCAATTCTTACTTACGGTTTTACTATGTTGTAATGCCAATTCATAAACCTTATTGGCGATGCGGTCAGCTGCATCGGTTACAGATAAACGCGACATATGATCCGCCAATTCAAACAACAGCTTATTGTCGCGCAAGGTGTCGATTGCCTTGGCAACAAGTTGTGTTCCTGAATCAGCATCCTTAACCAATAGGGCAGCGCCTTTGGAAACCATCGCCATGCAATTATGTGTTTGATGGTCTTCAGCAGCGGTAGGAAGTGGCACCATGATTGCCGGTTTGCCAACAACACATAGCTCAGAAACCGTGCTGGCCCCTGCTCTTGATACAACAAGATTTGCAGATGCATATGCATAGTCCATCCTTGAGATGAAATCAAACGCCCTTGCATTTGTATAACCTGTCGACTTGATTGAATCCAATGCCTCCGGCAGAAAATGTTTTCCGCATTGCCAAATCAATTGGACTCCATTGTCACGAAGGAGCTCCAAGCCATTTCGAATGGCATGATTGATTGTTCGGGCACCCTGACTGCCTCCAACCACCAGTAAAACCGGCTTGGACGAATCCAGGTTGAAGAATGAAATCGCCTCATCCCTTTTTCCGGCGATATCCACCATTTCCTTTCGCACAGGATTGCCTGTAAAGAGTATTTTACTGCTAGGAAAATACTTCTCCATATTGTCATAACCGGTACAAATCACACTTGCCTTGGAAGCAAGTATTTTGTTTGTGATGCCCGGGTATGAGTTTTGTTCTTGTATGACCGTTGGCACGTTCGATTTCGATGCAGCCCAAAGCAAAGGGCCGCTGGCATATCCGCCTACACCAACCGCCACATGAGGCCTGAATTTGCGAACGATATCCATGGCTTTAACCAGACTTCCAAGCAATCTGAAAGGAAACATGAGGTTCGATAAGCTGAAGCTTCGGTTTATTCCGGTTATGTTCAATCCAATTATTTCATAACCTGCAGCGGGAACCTTTTCCATTTCCATTCGGCCGTTTGCACCCACAAAAAGAAACTTAATCGAAGGGTTAATGCGACGTAAACCATCGGCAATAGCCAAAGCCGGGAAAATATGACCTCCCGTACCTCCTCCACTGATTATGACTCTCATTTCATTTCCCAACTGGCTGCAAACCTCCTTCCTCTTCTGTATCACGGCTAACACTTAATATGATTCCTATCGCTATACTGGTAAACCAGATGGACGTACCTCCCATGCTCAGCATGGGCAAAGGTTGTCCGGTAACCGGAAACAACCCCACCGTTACAGCCATGTTTATCATGGCCTGGAATGCAAGACTGAATCCACAGCCGATTGCTGCGAATGTTGCAAAGGCCCTGGGTGATATTCGTGCGATACGAACCGCCCGGTAAAACAAGACCAAGTACAAGACCACCACCAGGGCGCCTCCAACCATTCCATATTCTTCAATGATGATTGCATAGATGAAATCGGAATATGGATGCGGCAGGAAATTACGTTGCGAGCTATTGCCCGGACCAACACCCAATACACCTCCCTTGGCAATGGCGATGCTGGCCTGCTGCGACTGATAATTATCCGATCCCTTAGTGTCGTCCATGAAAGATTCAACCCTGGCTACCCAGGTTTTTATCCTTCCCTCCCAACCTAGAGCCAATGAAACGCTCACGAATAGTGCGAATGCAACAACTCCGATTCCTATCAATGCGGAGATGTATTTGAAACTTACTCTCCCGATGATCATCAATGTCAGGCATGTTGTGAACAAAACCGCCGCTGTGGAGAGATTCGCAGGCATGATTAAACCGCAGGTAATGAGTACGGGAAGCATGATGGGAACGAAGGCAGATTTGAAATCCTTGATGTTATCCTGTTTCAAGGAAAGCGCACGGGCTACAAAAAGAATGAGTGCCAACTTGGCCAAATCGGATGTTTGGAAGGACATGTTGATGATTGGCAATGTGAGCCAACGACTTGCCTCGTTGAGGTTCGTTCCCATCACCAATGTGAAAAACAAAAGAGGTATGGCAATGATGATAGAAATGTTGGATAGGCGGGCGTACAAAGTGTATCTAAACAGATGCACCACATACATCAGTACAAAGCCGAAAACCAGGATGAACAAGTGCTTTTGCAGGTAATACTCGGTATTACCGTCCTTGTACTTGTATGCCAAGGTTCCAGTGGAGCTGTAAACCGCCAAGATGGAGAAAATGGAGAGCAGCATGACCACGAGCCAAATGACCCGGTCACCTCTGAAATATTTCTCCAACCAATTATTCATTGCTTATGTGGTTTTGATTAAAGTGATCTTACTGCCGATTTGAATTGCCATCCACGATCCTCGTAATTTTTGAAGAGGTCGAAGCTTGCACAGGCAGGCGACAACAGCACAACATCTCCTTTGCGGCCTCGCTCATACGACATCCTTACCGCATCAGTTGCTGAATCAGCATCGGCTATGTCGGGCACAATGTCCTTGAACGCCTCATGTATTTTCTGATTATCCTTACCCATGCAAACGATTGCTTTGACTTTTGCTTGCACCAAATCACGTAGTTCAGTGTAGTCGTTTCCCTTGTCGACCCCGCCTGCGATCCATATAACCGGCTTTTGCATGCATTCCAATGCGTACCAGGCAGAATTCACATTTGTAGCTTTGGAGTCGTTGACAAACTCGATGCCATGAACCGTCATCACATGTTCAAGCCGATGTTCGGCGTTTTTGAAGTCGGAAAAACTCTCTCTCACCACCTCCTTGCGTATGTCGAGGATTCGGGCTGCAATCCCTGCGGCCATGGTGTTGTAAAGGTTGTGTTTTCCCTGAAGTGCTAAGTTGTAAATGGACATATCGAGAGTTTGGTTTTGGGTTTTTATGATTAGGTTTTCGTTTTGTAGGTAGGCAGCCATACCCTCAGAGGTGTTGATTGAAAAAGGGTATGACACAGGCGTGACTTCTCTCTTACTCATCTCTTGGCTCAGTATCGCATCATCAGCACACCAGATGAAAGCATCTGTTGGAAGCTGGTTATTGAGGATTCGGAATTTCGAGTCCACATATTTAGAGAGCTGATAATCGTAACGATCCAGGTGATCAGGTGTGATATTCAACAGCACGGAGATGTCGGAACGAAAATCAAACATCCCATCTAGCTGAAAGCTACTGAGCTCAATTACATAGTAATCCCTTTCCGTCTCCGCAACTTGCATTGCAAAGCTTTTACCTACGTTTCCAGCCAGACCAACATTCAGTCCCGCCTTTTGCAAAATGTGATAGGTAAGGAGGGTTGTAGTGGTCTTGCCATTGGTTCCGGTGATACATATTTTGCGGGCATTGGTGTATCGACCTGCGAACTCAATCTCGGATATCACCGGTGTTCCTTTAGATAAATATTCCTGAACCAGTGGCGCCTTTTCGGGTATGCCAGGGCTTTTGATGACTTCAGTGGCATCCATTAACTTATCCCACGAATGACCATTTTCCTCGAAAGCAATCCCGCGCCTAACAAATTCATCACGGTAAACCTCTTTGATCGGTCCGCTGTCGGATACAAAAACCTCGTAGCCTTTCAACTTTGCAAGGACGGCAGATCCAAGCCCGCTTTCACCGGCACCCAAAACAACTATTTTGCCTTTGTTAGACATCCTGCATCAACGAAGTTTCAAGGTTACGATACTGACTATGGCCAACATGATTCCGACGATCCAGAACCGGGTCACGATTTTGGATTCATGATATCCCAGTTTCTGGTAATGGTGGTGCAGCGGAGACATCTTGAAGATTCGTCTACCGGCCCCGTATTTTTTCTTGGTGTATTTGAAATAACTCACCTGCATCATCACCGAAAGGTTTTCGACCAAGAAGATGCCGCAAATCACAGGTATCATCAGTTCTTTCCGGATCGAAATCGCAAACACCGCTATGATTCCTCCCAAAGCGAGACTACCGGTGTCGCCCATGAAAACCTGAGCAGGATAGGCATTGAACCACAAGAATCCGACACATGCTCCAACGAATGCGCTCATGAACACCATTAACTCACCCGTATGGGGGATATACATGATGTTGAGATAGTCAGAGAAAATCATGTTACCCGAAACGTATGCGAAAACAGCCAACGTAACACCGATGATTGCAGAAGAGCCGGTAGCTAGTCCGTCTATACCGTCTGTGATATTAGCTCCGTTGGAAACAGCTGTCACAATCAAAATGACCACCAATATGAAAACCAACCAAACAGAATCACCATCTTTGTCGCCATACAATGAAGTGATCATTTTGTAGTCGAATTCATTGTTCTTGAAAAACGGAATTGTTGTCGCGGTTGACTTGACATCCTGCGGATTCGTCTGCGCCTCATCCGCCTCCATGCTTGCTGTTATGGAAGCAGTTGTTTGCACTGTGGGAGATGTACGAACGACGACATTGTCATTGAAATACAAGGTGGAACCCACAATAAGTCCCAAACCTACCTGACCGATGATTTTAAACCTTCCAGCCAATCCCTCCTTGTCTTTTTTGAACACTTTGATATAGTCGTCGAGGAATCCGATAAGGCCAAGCCAAATGGTGGAGACAATCATCAGTATGATATAGACATTGTCCAATCGAGCCA
>Ga0315906_10002745_pt1 | contig 24062 bp, 14 predicted proteins | sample LakEriMetagenome_4_FD_203526 | JGI IMG/M metagenome (GOLD analysis project Ga0315906, IMG submission 203526) | Freshwater fungal communities from buoy surface, Lake Erie, Ohio, United States - Buoy 2 MA122 | ecosystem: Environmental > Aquatic > Freshwater > Lake > Lake biofilm | place: USA...
ACATTTTATTACCACCAGCTACACCTCCTGCTGTTTCATAATATTTTGGAGCTATTATTCCACCATTAGATAAATAATTAACAATTCCGCCTCTTGTATAATATCCATCATTAATAGCTTTGAGTACTGGTAGATGTTTTTGTGTTGCTTTACGATTAATAACAAATTCACCAGGAGTTAACATGGCAGGAACAGTGTCAGTACCACGAGGCTGATAGTTTACAAGAGTTCCATTCTTGGCATATACTGGCACTCGTCCCCCTGTTGCAAAGTTTTTAACACCAGAAAACGCATTTCCTGCTCCCTGATTATTTTGATCTTTTTTCTTTTGGTCTTCTTCTTTAATTTGTGCTGATGCTCTTATTAGAGCTTCTACTTGATCAACATGAAGAGTATCTCGCCCAGTTTCTAAGTTTAAGTGTTCCTTATAGTATTTTGCAAAACTATTCCAATTAGTTTTTCCATCATCGCTTGATATGGCTTTTAAAGAATCTTCAAAATAACTATAATCATACAAATCCGCAAAAGACCATGGAAACTTAGCGTCAGGATCGTCAGATGCTCCAGTTTCCATACTCGTATTTATTAGTTTATCGAATGAAATAAAATAGTCTGTAAGCATACCTAATCTGGTTTGTTTTTCTAATGCTAAGTCTTCTGGTAAAAGTGGTCCGCCATATTCATTTTTACCCATAGTATAAAATTTTATTAGTTTATTAATGAGTTCATTTCTATCTGTGTAATTTGGAAAAATTCTTTGAGGATCTAGTGCTATTTCTCTCAATTTATTCCAGCTATCCGGAATAGAAGCTTCTGCATTTTCTATCTTACCACCACCCTTTGTTCCAAATGAGTATGTATCTCCTTCTATTTTATCGTCCTCTGTTTGTATAAATTTTGTGCTTGTTCGGCCTGTCATTTTAGCCATAATTTGTCTATTTACAATGCTATTTAACAATTCTTTCCCAGCACCTGTCCAGCCATCCCAGTACTTGACATACGTTTCATTTAGATCTGTTGTTCCTTCTATCTCCTTAGCTGATGAGAAACTTTCATCAGATAAATTAATTCCAAAATCTTGGAATTTTTTGAGATCTTTGTCATTATAAATTTCTGCAAATGTTGCTCTCCAAGCATCTATCCTTTCTCTTTCATAATCTCCTGGTAGTAGATTTTTGGGTATTTTACTGCTTATGCCTATAGCAGTATTACCAATATCCGCGATACTTTCTATATTTTTACCTAATCCTGATTTAACAGCATCAGGAGCCGATGATTTGGCGGCCTCATAAAAAGCTCTTGCAAGAGTAATTCTTTTAGCATCATTAATTTTAGCATTTTCTCCGATCATGAAATCGGTTTTAGCATATGATAATGCTTGTTCATTCTTGACTTTTTCCATATTAGCTTCACGAGCTTTGAAAAATTCCTTAAGATCAAAGCTTCCATGAAAAACAGAAATACCAGAGGCATCTGAATTTTCATCATAAATTGGACTATATGGTATTCCATTACTAGACGATAAGTTTGGTATAGGAAAGGAAAATGATCTCCCATTATTATTGGCAAGTATCCAATTAATATAATCATCCAATTTATGTTCAGGCGAAGCTAATATATTTTTTTCTATTCCAAGAAATGGATTAAAAGGTTTCATTGTTTCATCATTACCCTGAGAAGGAATAATCGTATATGGATTCTTTCCTAATTCTTCAAATGATTTTCCAAATCTTCTTTCTGTTTCTAAATATAATCTACTCTTAGGATCATATTTAATATAACTGAACTTTATACCGTTCTTGTCGTAGTCTCCCGTTGATGTTATAACCGGCTGTTGTACCATATCTGGAGATAAAGCAGCTTCTCCAAAAATAGTATTATAATCATCTATACTAAAATTAGCATCAGTCCATCTAAAATGTTTAAGAACTCCGCCTTTATCAATTCCAAGCTCATCGGTTTCTTCATCGCTATACTGAAATTTTTGTTCTCCATCTGCTACCTTCTTTTCGTTTAATGCTGCTAATTTAGCTTGATATTCTGTCCATCTGCCACCAATAGCCTGATTATATGCTGTAATAGGACCAGATGGAGATCCTGCCATTGCTGAGGGCTCAATCACAGGTTTGTCTAATTTGATAGATGCGACATTTCCATTATATAAGTTCACTAGATCGCTAATATTCTGTTTGTTCTGTAATGATGCTTGTGTTTCACTTTCGAATTTTTCAGTACCTAATTTTTCTAGATAAGACATGACAGACTGTCTTAAGTTATTTATTAACTGTAAAGTTGGTTGTGTATCTTTTTGAAATGAATCTACTACTGATGAAACATTTTTTATATTAGATCTAATATTAGAAGGTATATAGGATTTCATACCTCTACTAATCACCATATTACCAGTTGATGCCGATGCGGTTCTAAAATTCTCTTCTCCTGATACTATAGATGGTACTATATTATTGATATTTGGTTTGGATGCATCTGTTGTTGTTATTCCAAATCCTATAAGATTACCAATATCTGTATTCATCTTAGGATCTTTTAATAAGCTTGCCATAAGTCGAGAAGGAACAAAAAAATAATTATTGTTGTCTGTGCCAGTTAATCCTTTGATTTCTGCTGATCCATCAGTAGATGAGCTAAATGATGGCTTTAATGATATATCGTCTGAAGTTATTTTTGTTTTAAGTTTATTTCCATTATATGTAATATTACCATTATTTATACTTATATCTGGTAAACTATTATTAATTAATTTTAAATTACTTAATGTGGTTGGTTTTTCACTTTCTTTAATTTTTCTTTTAGTTGGATTTTGTGGATTAAAGATATCTTGATCAAATGTATTTATTATTGGTACAAGCTTCGGGTTGCTTGGGTCGGTCATAGGTAACGGTCTTAGTTCAGAAACCGGTCCAACTTCCATTTTATTTACAAATCTTCCTTGTTTATCTGGGGCAGTAAAAAATTTGATACTATCATAAGAGGTTCCTAATATGGGCAATGCCTCAAACTTTGGAGACCCAGGATATATATATGATCCATCACTCGCTCTTGCTCCTGGTAAGATATTTCTTACTGTTGGTTCAGCTGCATAAAAATTACCTTTAAAAGTTGTATATTCTTCTGAAGCTTTATCAATTTGTTCTTTAGTTAATGGTTTCCCATCATTAATAATAGGATATTCAAGATTAGATTCTTTTTCAACTGTTGATGTTCTAGCGAATGATTCTCTAGCAGATTTTTCTGCATCTTTCGGAGCAAAACCGCCAGTAACAACATATCCACCATCAGCATAATATTTAACTTTACCACCATTACTATAATTTCCACTATTAATAGTCTTTAATAATGGAAGATGTTTTTGTGTAGCACTTCTATTAACAACAAATTCTCCAGGTGTTAACATAGCAGGAACAGTATCTGTACCCTTTGGCTGAAAATCTATCATTTGTCCAGCAGCAGCATAAATTATACCACCAGTACTCTTGCCAGCAGCAGCCATAGCCTCTGGTTTCTTTTCAACGACAGTTCTTAATTGTCTAATTTCATCAGCAATATCTTTTAATTGAGAATTTTCAAATGTAAATGGAACGCCCTTCATTGCTGCTACTAGTTTTTGAGCAGCTATATCTGCTGTGTTTTGATTCATCAACATAGTAATCCTACCTAATTCATCATTTGCTAATGATTGTACATCAACAGCTTTTTTATATGCAGCAATAGCTTCTTGCATCTCTGGATCACCTTCTGGATTCCTCAAAGACTGCAAAACATCAGCCATCATATTATTAACACCGACCCCGCTCTCTATTAACATGCTCTCAAGAACATTAGCTTTCATAGCATTTTGTTTTTCGCCTAAAAATGGTGCTATCATATTAAATGCGTCTAAACTTTCTTTTCTTTGATCAGCACTACTACCAAAATTAATACCACCTTGCATATTATTATTTAATCTATCCATAGCTCTATTTAATTGACTAAGTTCTTGAGGACTACTGGTTACCAGCCTCTCAGCCATATTTACGCCAGCTTGACGTTTTTGCTGTATCTCATTAATCTTGGACATAGCAATACTGGCCATCTCCGTATTATCAGCCATACTCTTTAACGCATCATAATTTTCTCTTAATGCAATATTAGTATTTCTTAAACGATCTTCCATCATCATAAATTCATCTCCACCAGCATATCCTCGTGCTCCAGCAGTATTACTCATGCTTTGTTGAGTTGCTCTTTGAGTTTCTAGTGTTCTGATATTTTGAGCAATAAGAGCAGGATTTGTTTGTCCTCCTGTTTGAGCTTTAACTCCGGCCAAAGAAGCATCAAGTTGTTGCCTTAATGAAATTTCTTTACCAAGAGCTTTGTCTAGCTCCATCTGTCCTCTTACTTGTATATCAGAAGCTCGTCTAAATCGTGAATTAGCTTCAATTGTGCCTTCTACCATTTGATTCATAGCATTGGAATAATCATTTAAATTATTTTGCCAATGTTCTAATGCTTTAATTGCCGCTTCTTGCGCTCTTCTTGTTGAATCCATAACTTTACCAAGTTGTGGAATTTTTTCCATTAAGTCACTAAAATCAATTTTTTCATCTTTGTTTTTGCGAATTTGTCCTATAGCATCATTAACCTCTTGCCCTAGTTTACTAGAAACATCTGATGGTAGTTTAAGTTGCTCTAATGCTTGTTCTATACTATTTTGTATTCTTATTCCAATCTTCTCGTTACCAGCAGTTGGATCCTCTTTCATCGTTTTATTAATTGTGGACATTACAGTATCTTCTAATGTTCCTCCAGCTTGTAATAATCCTCTCATAGTATCAGATTGCGATCCAAACATATTAGCAGCACCTTCAGCTGCTGCTGCTCTATCTGCTTTATTATATGCTCTTGGATTTTGTAATACGTTAATACTTTTTAATGATACTTGACCAGCTTTTGCATTGCCAGACAAAGCAGCTGCTGATAGTTCTGCTTGTTGGCTCATATTATTAAGCTCATAAACATTACGAGCTATAGCTTGTTCCATATTTTGGAACATTCTTTCCAAACTATTCTGTAAATGATTAGCAGATTTTGATAATTCATCCAATTTCATTTGCTTTAATGTTACTGCTTGTATTTCTCGTGCTTTCTTTTCTCCTTCAGAAACAATAATGGCTTCTTTTTTAGCATTCTTTTCTTCTTGCGTCATATCAATAGAGTTTTGTATATTCATTATTTGTTCTTGAACAGCGGCATCTGCTAATGCTAAACTTCTTGTCAGCTTATTAAAGTCTGGAGTTCCAGCAACATCTTTTATGCGAGTTCCTGATCTTATTTTTTCTTCAATAAACTGAGAAGATACTGCTGCTGTACTAGTATAATCTTTAGCTGCTTCTGCTGATTTTTTCGGAATTAGCGTTGCAAATAATTTTTGTTGAGCTTTAGGATCAAAAGAAGCAGAAATATAATCACTCATACCCTTTTCAAATAGTATATCAGATCTTTCAGATGATCCTGCGCCTGTATCTAATAAATTTGTAAATCCTCTTCGAGCTTTTGATTTTTCTGTTTGTAATTGATCGGCCATAGCTGTAGATTGACCAATTTGTCGTGCTGCTACTCTTTCTTTTACTTCATTTTTGAGATCTTTTCTAAATTCTTCAAAAGATTTACTTGTTGTCTCCAAGGATGCTTCTAAATTTTTGGAAGCTAATGAAATAGCCATTTCTCTAGCAGCATTTTCAGCATCTATAAAAGCTTTAGTCATACCTATAACTGCGGTTACTGCCATAGCTGCTGGACCAGCAAATTTAGCTATACCTCCCATACCTTGTGTCATTTCGCTCATCATAGATCCCATCATCATGCTACTACCAACTGTTGTAGCGGTACCCTGTGTCAATGTTTGATTATATGCTCCAGCTGCTGTTGTTGGAGTACCACTCGTAAACATGTCGGCTATCATAGGAATCATAAAGCTAGCTGTCATAGCTCTATTCATTCCCATTCCTTGATTACTAGCGCTAGTATTTCCTCCTCGACCTCCACCACCTCCACCGCCGCCTCCTGGAGGATTGTTCCTTCTAGCTTGATTTCCGGCCAAAATATTTCTAGACCCCGAACCTCCTTTTCCATATCCAGCATCTATTAAAGCTTGTTTTTTTGCTGCTGGATCTAGAGCCTGAAAAGAATCGCTTTGGGTCAAAGTCCTCATTAAGTCGGATGATCTTCTTCCTGCTGCTAATGGAGCAATTTTACTACTAGCTCTTCTTTGATCAGCAAAAGCTTTTTCTTGTGGATCTAATGACATTAAGCCAGCACTTTTTAGTGCATTAGGAGCCACTCTAGATATAAAATCTCTTGTTCTTAACTGAGTAGATCTGAACACTCCACTTATCCCACTTTTTCTTCTTTCTTTTAATCCTTCTATTCTTTCTTGTCTATATTGTTTATCATAATATTCTTGTCCAGTTTTATTTCCTCCAGCTGCACCTTGTCCACGTACACTGGGATCATATTTGCTAGAAACACCTGATGTATCAGCAATAATGCCTTTTAAGCCTTGTTTATACTGAGTAACAGCCATTTGTTTAGCAGCTTTTATCTCTTTGTCTGCTTTCAAAGACATTTTCATAACCTGATTCATAGCTTGTGAATCTGTTAGATTTAATCCTAGTTGCTTTAATGCAGCCTGCTTTACTCTCAAAATTCTTTCATCAATATCTAAAATATTTTGTCCATATTTTTTATTTATAGCTTGTATCCTAGAATCCCTTTCCTGGATTACATTTGTTTTTAGTGTTCTAGCTTGAGGAGTACTTTCTGCAGTCTGTCTATTTCTTTGCTGTCTATCTTGTGCTCTTTGTCTAATTTGATCTTCTCTTTGTTGTAAAGCATCTGCTTCTCCATTACGAATATCATAAGTCATTCCTGATCTTATATATTCTCCAGGTCCCAGTGGCCTAACACTAGTTCCCTTAGCAAACTTTTGTACCTTGCCACCAGTATGATATTTATTAAGCCTAGCAAGATTTCCATATCCAATAGCTTTAGCAGAGTGTTTGTTTATTACATACTCTCCTTCTTGGGCCAAAATAGGAACTTCTCCTCCTGATGCTCTTTTAATCTGTTTGGGCATCATGATAGTTTTTGCTGCGTCTTTATTTATTCCTGTAGTATATCCAAGACTATCATATAGTTTCATCTGATCAAATTTTTTACCAACTTGTAGTGCATTTAATCCATCCTCTACTACTACTCCATCTCTAACTATCATATAAGAGCCAGGTTTTTTAGCAGATGATGTGATGTACAACTGATTATTCACTTTATTGGCAAATTTATTAGAGACTCCTCCTCCACCAGCAAATCCTTTGACTTTCAGATAATTCGTAATATTTTTAAGGATTTTTCCTCTTGGTCCTGTTAGTGTTCTTTTGGCATCAACTGGTATATTCGCTAATAAAGCATTATTAAACCAATTCTTGGCCATAGACATACCAATCCCATATGGAAAGTCTATGCTTCTTTGCTGATTATCTGTCATCATAGAATCGGATATTTTCTTACCTTCTGGAGTTTTAATTAAGGTTGCAGTAACATCACTTTGAAATTTAGATCCTTGACTATCAGCTAAAGATTTTTTAAGAGCAGGAGTCATTTGTGGTGTGATACCCGTCCTTTTTGTAATTCCAGATAAATCTTCTTGTAAATACTCTTTGCTGAGAGCAGATGCCATGGGAGCATTTTTAATATCTTGTGCTCTTGAGTCTGACAGTCTCGATTTACCTTTTATAGTTCTTTTAGTATTTATAGCGCTTAATCTATTCTGTCTTTGTTCTAATCTAGCATCTTTTTCAGCTTTATTCTTATCTAAAACAGCGCCAAATACTCTAACAGTAGTGGGTTTTTTAAGTCCATCTTCCAAAGTTATATTTTCAGCCGGAAAACCATTTCCAAACATTCCTATGACACCGAATAATGTATTAGCTTTTTTGGCTGTTATTGTATCTGCTTTATCTTTTTGTTTACTAGACTGAACTTTAGCATTAACTTTCTCAACATAAGCAGACAGAACACTATTTTTTAATCTAGTCTCATCAGGATTTAATTTTAATTTTCTAAGAAGGGTTTGAGCACTAACACCAGCTGCTCCTGCTCTTTCTAAAGCTTGCTGTGCTCCTGTTATTGTTAACTCTCCAATAATCTCACTAGCTGTTTTTTGCTGAGCTTCCAATAGTGTCATATCTGTCAATCTTTCTGCTTTTTTTCTTCCGCCCTTACTTTTTACATATTGACCAGCCATGAATTTTTGTATATGTCCACCAAGTTGTTTTCTTGATAGCTTCATTGATTCTAATCTTGATAAGATTTTTGCTGGTCTTCTTCCTAATCTGCTTAAAAGATCATCTCTTTCTTTTCTCAAAGATTCCATCCTGGCTACAATTTCTGGCGGAGTAGTTTTAGTTTTTCTTGCTGGTAGTCCCGATAATTCATCTTTTACGCTTTTTAATTGTCCACTAAGTCCCTTGCCGCTAAGACTATTACTTTCAAATTTACTAAAAATACTTTCTAATAATCCTGGACGCTGTTGTAGAACATCCAAGTGTTTTTGAATATAGTCAAAACCTTCTGGACTTAATAGTTTTTTCATTTTAGCAATATCGCCAGCGTCTATTGCTTCTCTAGCTGCTGTTCCACTTATTCCTCCAAATCTATCCATAGAGTGGGTAGAATATCCTCTCGAAGTATACTTAGTTAATGATGAATCATCTTTTTCACTAACTAATGCAATATCTTTTCCTGCTCCTCTAGGAACTATATAATCATCTTCTCCGGTTTTAAATGCATAAGGGATACTTCCAGGACCACTACCTTTTGGCATCGCTGATACATTAACGCCTCTTGCTCCAAAAGTAGCTTGAGCCATACCTACTCTGGAAGGAAGACCTTCATTAGCTGTTTGTGGAAATATGCCTGTTCTTCTTGCATGAGGATCTTTGTTTGTAAAGTCTAATGGGGTATCTCCTCCAACCAAGGCTACCATATCTTGAGGTGGAATTCCTAATTTTTTAGCCTCATCAATAGCTCCAAGATGTCCAGCGGTAGTTGGACCAAAATTGCCATAAAATAAACCTGTTTTTTTTGGCGATCTTACTCTTGGTTGTGTGGTTCTAGTTTTAGTAAAATTTTCACCCAATTTAAAAGTAGCGACCCTTTTAGGATCCACACCAGAGGCTTGTGTTGCAGCTATATATGCTTCTCCTTCTCCGCTATCTAATGGGGCGCTTTTTGTTGATCCTGGTTTTCTTCCAAATAAATTTTTACCAGTAGTATCTCTAGATTGTCTATGTTTTTTAAGAATATTTTGAGATTCTTTGGTTCTAGAAGATAGAGCTACAATTCTGTCGGCAGCGCTGAGGGCTTTCTTTTGACTAGGGCCAGCAACAGAAGTAGAATCTATAACCTGATCAGATCTTAATACATCTTGTTCTGTTAAGATAGGATATCTATTTGTTTTTCTTAATCTGGCATTATCTGCTTCAGATGCTCTAGTTCCACCTTGAAGGAATGTACTTTTACCAGATCCTGCAACACCAAATATGTTACTTAATCTCTTTAAACTACCTTCACTACGACGAGTAGCAGCAAGATTGGATAAGTGTTCTTTATAGTCTGAAACGCTCTTAATACCCAATCTGTCCATTTCTGCTTTGATCATTGGACCTTTAACTGGATCTTTAAATAATTGTGCTATTTCATCACTATCTATATATCCAACATTTCTACTTGCCATACCTCCATCAGCAAATCTCTGTACTACGCCGCCAGTATTTAGATGATGAACTGCTATATAGTCTCTCGGATAGCCCCTAGTAGTAGTTTTTGGTTTTTTACGACTTTTTTTCTCTGGTAAAGACCATATCGCATTTTCTAATGCTCTATCATAGTATGAGTTTTCTCTTCTCTGAACATTTCTAGGATCATCACTATATTTTTTAGAAATAGTAGATAATTTAGCTGATTCTCTTGATTGTGTTCTTGATCTTTCCTGACCAGTTTTGCTAGATTTATATGTAGCGTCTTTTGTTGATGATTTAAATAATAAATCTATATTATTTTGTAATCTTTGTTTTGTTTTTTCATTAACACTAGATTCAATAATTGCGGCTAATGGATTTAATTGATAGTCACTATCAAAAGCTGGAGCTTGTTTAGCACTATCAGGAGTATCTGGTCTCCATCCTAAATTTTTACGATAGGACGATGCTGGTAATGCTTTTAATGTTTTAATCTTACGAATGGTATTTTGTTTAATCTGATTAATGTCTGATGCGGATAGACTTCCGAGAGGATCTGTTAGGTTTTGCGATGATGATATTATATTTACTAGATCATTTTTTAGTACCACACCAGGGTCTGTTGCTCTTAGTGCTTGATTGAATGTTCTAGGAAAATTAAGACGTATTCTTTTCTTAACAGATAGATTTAGTTTTTCTTTAATAAATTTATCATATTCTGATTTACTCATACTTTTTATAGTTTCAACAGCTGTACCAGGATTTGTACCACTAAACTGACCAATAGATCTTTTTAGTTTTGAAGCAGCATACTTATCTAGATATTGAGCTAGCGATCTTTGATCTATATATAAATCATCTCCGATATGGGCTCTTTCTGTTGCTGGTACTATCGGGGCTATATATTTGCCAGCAGAAGATTTTTTAGGCTTGGTTTTTCCACCACCAGCAAATTTTTGTCTAGCGTCCAATCCCAAGGTTTGAGTTGCTGCTTTTCTAATAACAAAACTACCAACTGGTAGTGTTGTGTAATAGCTATCACTATTTCCTTGTCCAGGAACTATGCCTACTCCTCCTCCACTAGCTCTTTTTTGTCTATATCCATTCCTATCAGCATAATTCATTTTTCTAAGAGTGGATGTTCCTATTTTAGCAGCAAGTGTTGGTTCTATAACAGCTTCTCCAGGAGTTAATGCAACAGGTACTTCTCCTCCAGAAGCATATTTAATAAATCCTCCCTTTTTAGCTCCTTGGGCTGCATTGGGTCTAAATCCTCTCAAGAATCCGGTACCAAATTGTCTTATACTGCTAGCTCCTCTAAATGCTGTCATAATAGCAAGAACAGGAAGAACTCCTTTAACACTATCTGCGACACTAATAAGAGCACTAGCTAAACTTAATGCTCCTTTTGCTAAAGCTTGAAAAGTATCGCTACCTCCAATCTCTCTAAACAAAGCTAAAAATTCTTCTCGTACTTTTGCTGCTTGATTTGCTAATGATAATTGAGCAGTAACCGCGTCCTCTGTTAGTGATGTTTGACCAGCTTGCGCAACAGCGAGAGCTTGTTGTGCTGTAGCAAATTGTTGAATAAGTGGAATAACTTTACCAATCTGTCTGAATCCACCAAGTTCTTCTACTATTTGACTAAATTTAATATCTCTAGGATCTATTTTGTTGAGCCCCTCGCTTAATAATTGAACAGCTTTATAAGCTCCAACGAATTTACCTTCGGCATCGGTGAGAGTAACTCCGAATTCTTTCAGGGCTTCGATAGTCCCTCCTCTTTGAATTCTTGTAAAAATAGTTCTTAAACCAGTAGCAATAGTTTCAGCGCTTTCACGAGTGGTTGCTCTAACGCTAGTAAAAACAGCTATGAATTCATTGAGAGCATCAGTACCTTCACTTACTCCTTTACTAGCTGAAGCGAACACACCACCGGTCCTTTGTATAGCAGCAATAATATCACTAGCTTCTACAGCAAACTTAGCAGACACGGCATTAACAGCACCTAAAGATTTTTCTAAATCACTAGCACTAATACCGAACTGTCTCATCAATGCAATACTTCCTTCTACCGTTTGATTCATATTATCGAACGATGGAGCTAAACTACTTAATGCTAATGCTTTTAGTGCTCGCTCAGTATCTCTTGCTGTTAAACCAGCCTGGGCTAATGTTAATGATACATTTGTTAACTCTGTAGAGCTAACACCTAATGATGTTGATAGTCCGGTAATAGTTTTTGCTAATTGAGATAGTCCGGATGATGACTCTCCTGTAACTTGTTGTAATTTTACGAATTGCTTATCATACTCAACGAATGCATCTATACCTTGTCGTATAGCATTTGTTAAGCCCATGATAGCACCAGCCGACATACTAAATGCTGCAAATCTTCGTACTGCTAATCCTGCTGTTCTACCGAATTCTACCATTTCTCCAGAAGCGGCTCTGGTCTGTGTTGCGGTATTCCCTATATTGGTTCCAGCATTATTAGCTGCGGCTGCGGCATTATTTAAACTTCTATTTAATCCATTTGTAGTATTTCCTATATTAGCCACAGCAGCGCCAAATTGTCTTATAGCATTTGCTGCATTAGTAGCATTATTAGTAGTTGCTGTTAGATTATTATTTAAAGTAGTTAATGCAGTATTTAATGCTGTCACATTGCGTGTTGTAGCAGGATTGATCCTTAAATTAACGTCACCAGTTATAGTTCCTAATTGTCTTCTAATATCAGAAACTATATTTCTAACATTAGATGGTCCTCTAAGATTAATTTGTGCAGTTAAATTGAATGCTGATGCCATATATTATATCTCTATATAAATAGCATAACCCCACAACTAATAAATAGCTGCGGGGTTAAGCCTAAGTTAGAAAAAGAAGAATAACTAACTATTTGACTCTGGTTCTGAACTTTCTTTACTTTCTTCTGGTTGTGGTGTTGGTTCATTTTTTTCTTCGTCCAGAATAATGGGATTCCCGTTATCGTCCAAGAATGGCTGTTGATCAACAACATATTCTCCATCTTTATCTACCCTATTACCGAATTTATCAATAAAGTTACCGCTTTCATCAATAAACCTACCACTTTCATCAATAAGTCTTCCTTCGCTATCTATTAATCTTCCCTTTTTGTCAATGAAACGTAGTTTGTTATCGATAAACTTAAACTTCTTTAAGAATTTATTTTCTGGCAAATTAGTTTCATAGTCATTATCTAAACCATACAACATATTGGCCAAGTTTTGAGCACCCTGAATAGCAACTTGATCAGTTGATCTATTAAGATAGTCTTCTAGACTTGAAAAATATGGTTGTTTAGTATCATTATACACCACGCAAACACTGACTAAATAATTAAATCTAGCATTATCGGCTTGTCCTTCTGCACTGTGATTGTCCAAACTTGTTCTAACGCTAATTAGATCTCGTATCTCATCTCTTAACTGTTTCATTTTAACGGCTAAATCTTTAGCTTCATTAAGACTGAAACCTCCTTTTGCCAATTTCTTTTCTCCTTCAAGCAGTTCTTTTTGTAAACTTGTGAACTTAGCCTGTTTTTCATCATTCCACAATCCTTGATCTTCTAATAGATCATCAAGTTTTGCTCTGACAACGCTTTTGCTTTTAATAGCATCTGTAAAAGCTTGATTATAAACCTTTTGTCCTTCTCTTTGATCGCTCAAAGATGGACTACGTACTAGAAATTCTTTTTCATTATTATCGATAGTAACTTTAAATGTTTTAGTCTTCATGGCCTATTTTCTCCTTTGTTTTCTTGATCAAAACGTATTTCGTAATTATATTTATGATTAGTAGTTTTTTCATTAATAAAATATTTATACATATTTTCAACAGTTAATCTTGTTTGATGATTTCCAAAATTGAGTATATCATGTCTTGCTTTTTGCCATAGGTCATGGTAATAATCTCCAAGTTCATCCTCTTTCTCCCATAATTTTCCAAATATTTCCTCAAATCTTGCCAAAGCCCCAATCATAATAGTCGTACATTTTTTTTCGGTATCCTTAATAAGTTTGTTTTGTTTTTGATTCATATTATTTCTTTCTGCTGGCAGATGTTAATTGTGATATTGTTTGTTTTAACTCTCTTTGTACATCGGGTAATTCTCCATCATAAGCCTGTCCTTTTTGTTTGATATATGCCATTTTTTCTCTTATAGCAGCACTAGACTCTGGAGAATTCATTTCTGATACAGCATTATAATCCTGTTCGTTCTCTGCCATCAGGAACACTTCTCCAGACTTTTTAAGTTTTGGATTATTAGAGTCGAATTGATTTTGTTTTTTAGCTTTTTCATTTTTCCTCTTTTGCACTATCATCCATCCATCTAGAGCATCATCATCTTCTATAATAGCCTCATCCGGGCATTCTGGATGTTCATGAATATTATCATACATTCTACTTATATTTAGTAATGCTCTTTGTTCATCTGTCAATGATATTATAGCATTATCAAATAATGTATTATATTTTGTACAATTCATATATGATCTCCAGATTGCACTTCTGGCTAACATCTTGTATATTTCTGTAGAAATAATTAATTTATCAATTTCTTGTACTAAAGCATTAAATAGCGTTGATGAGTTTTTTGATGATTGAATATCTTTATAGTCAAATACTAATTCATTGTCTCTATATAATGTATGACATATAATGTATTCATTTTTTAATGCACTAGCATACCCTTCTAATGTATTAGATATAAAATTTTGTTTAGTCAAATATATTTTATTGATTTGATTTTTTGTATTTTTAATATTAGTTCGTATCATCTTAGTTTTTGATGGTAGTAGAAAATTTTCAAATAATTCAACTTTTAAATTATCTAATTTTTTCTCTAGATTTTCCAAAGCTTTATCCGTTTGTAAGTTCCACAATTCCAGAGACATTAAAATATTGGTAGTATTTTCTTCTCTAAACCAATTATCAAATTTTTCTTCATTAATAATTTGTTCATATAATAAAGAAGCCTCATATTTGATATCTATACAGGGTGAGTATAAAACATATTTATTATCATTATGATAAAATATAGTTTTCCCAGATAGTATTCTATTTAAAAGAATTTCTTTATCATTATCCGTCATTATTAATTTTCAAGTCATTCCTTAGATCGCTAATAGTTTTATCTTTATCTTTTATTTGAGACTGTAATATATCTATATACTTTTGAGCATTATAGATATCAGCGTATAGTCTTCCTATGAGACTATACAATTCTTCATTATTCATATGTCCTAATGTCCTATACGTAAATGTCTACTAACTTATTTAATAACTAATCAGTTATCAAACTTAAATGGAGTACTACTTATCTTCTGAGGAGTAAATGGAAGACTCTGAGCTTGCTGAGTATTAAACTGACTAGCATCGCCAGAATATGATCCACTAGCTGTCATAATAAAAGTATTGTCTGTTGTGAAACTGTAACTAATTTCAACATTACCACCACCGGTGTCACCACCAGTATAGTTAACAGACTGTAATTTATTTCTATCGCCTAAATCAATTGTTAAACTATCACCACTTCCACTTCCGCAGATAACAAACTTTATGGGCTTGTTAGCGATGGATGTTGTCCCCGTGCAGCTATATTGGCTTTCGCTAATACTTAGGAAATCTCCCACAGTACCGATACTTGTAATTTCTGTTGTAATTTCAACAGGGAAATTAACATATCTTAAGTAGGGCTCAAATTCTCCTAATGAGTAGATGGCTTCACGACCAAGATCCATACTAACTGTAACATTAGTAAGAACAGCGTCTTTCATACCGCCATTACCAGTTGGGAAGACAGAAGCGCCATAGTCAAATTTCCAGCGTCTTGCTGTTGCTGGAGCCTTTAGTGGGGTTGGGAAAAGATTATCTTCGGACGATCCACCGCTTGGAACAGCCCAGCTCTTATTGTTTCCAACAAGAGTAACTTCTTCAGTAATATTTCCATCTGTTGGAAAAGTATAACTAAAGTTTGAAGCATATAAACCCGTGCAGTTGACGTATGATTCTGGTACACCACTAGAACCATATCCGGTATCATCATAAACATTTAGTGTAAGATTAACTCTATTATTAGCCCCACTGACTAAACTTTGATAAGAGCAAGCTGATGTTCCGCCCATTGTCATGAGGAATAATGGTTTTGTTCCATCAAAAACTTTATTAATGGTAACCTCAACTTCGGGATTGTTTTCAATACTGTCGTATTGCTCTAACTGACCGAGTTGGAAAATCTTTTCAAGATTAAAATTTGTATTAAGACCAACGCTTTGTATACCACAAGGAATAAGAGTCGTTGAGTCTACTGTTCCACTCTCAGAAACTGGTGTTAATTTAATGCCTTGTGTTGCGTAAAAAATTCTTTTATTGGCCATAATTTCACTCCGATATATTGAGCGGTGATATGTTTACGATTGACTATAAAGTATTACACCAATAAAAGTGTTATGGATAAATTTTTATCGTCCAACGAATAACCGAATTGTGTAAAGTTGATGAGATGGTATTCATTTCTGATAACACAGAATTTTGAATTACAAAAATATTAGATCTATATATTGAATTATTCATAATTTCATCATAATATAAGCCACTATTATTAATTTGGCCCTTATTATCTATTTTATATACATTATCTTTTATAACCTTATTGATATCGTATAAATATGATTCTCTATCTTTTTGGATTAATAAAATATCAGATATAAAATCTCTTTGAGATGAATTTTCAGTATATATATGTAATAAAATATCTTGATCAATAATATTATCAACACTACCCAACTGATAAGGAGTCTGAGATGTTCGAGCTATTGTTTCTATAATTATGCAAGGGAGCTGTACTCGGTGGTTAGCCGTAATAATTTGACCTTTATTTTTACTATTAGCATCAGGATCATAGGATAATCTTTGTAATTCTCTCCACCAAGAACATTCGTGAGCTGTATATGTTTGAATATATCTATAACTATAATTAAGTTTAATATTCATAGATGCTGGCTTGGGGGACGTAAATACTATTTGTCCCAAAGGATAATTGATGCTATAATTATTAGGACTAAGGCCTGTTGGACCAGGAACAAAAACATTATTGACATATATTCCAGATATGGGCGTTGGACATCTACCATTATGGCACACTCCTGTCTCGTATACCCAATCTTTTCTAACACTCTCCCAGACTGTATTATTCGGTCTAGCAGGATCTTGAGAAGACTTTAATGCTGCAAAATCTCCATTATATAATCCGCTAGTTGGAATATTAACATTAATAAATCCACCAATTTTTAAAAAACTATAATCTAAAAAACTTTTAATATTATCTTCTAATTGAGAGATTGCTGGTCTATCTGATATATTTTCTACATTATGAAAACCCAAGAACATATTACTCATATATTCCTCTCTACTGTAGATCTGATTGTATTTATAATTTCATCTTCTGCTGATTCTATAGCTCTTGTTGTCCAGTTATTCCTTTGTGTTCCAACAAATTCTGGTGGTACTCTCCAATTATTAGAGCTGCTAACCATGATAGCATCTCCTGATCTAGAATTAGGATTAGGTCCCAATTTAACTGAATAATTTCTTACTATAATATCTGTTCCTCTTAATAATAGCCACTCTAGCCATGGCAAGCTATAGCCTTTATTTTCATCTACAACAATAGCGCTAGCATCAGATAACGCTCCTCCAAAAGTGTCAGATGGAATCATTTCTATACTAATGCCGCCACTAATACCACTATTAATAATTTTTATGGGTAAAACTTTAACAACAAGAGTATTAACCAGATTATTTATAACTATATTAACATTATTAACATTAGCTATACCAAATTCTTTTCTTAATTGTCCTGATGTAAGAGACTGATACTCTGGCTGAGACTCCAAAGCTTTTGTGATAATAGCTTTTATAGATTGAGTAAGAGGATTAACGCTCTTTTGTAAACTAGATGATATTTGTTGACTAAGATTATCTAGTATTAACCCTCTTATCTGTTGATCAGATTCTAATAACGAAACACTAAATTTCATTGTCTTCTCCATGTGGTTATGATATAGTCTAGATCTCCTAAACCAGCAGGATTGACATCCTCTATTCTTTCGTATCCTATATTAGGAACACTATCTACATATAATGAATTAGCATTTCTAATATCTAAAGCATAATTTTTATGACAGATAGTTTGTATGGTTCCATCCGGAACATTAACTGTTTTAGTATTCATATTTAGAAAATATTTACTATCAAAAATTACAGCCAAATAAAGTTTTTTAGTTGTATTATTATTTTGTTTGGTTCCTATACCCATACATACAGGACAGATAGTATGATCAGGAAATGGTTCAGGGCCCGCTCCATTGTATAAATTTGAGGATGATTTTGTTATTATATCATAATTGCAGTTATTGCAAAAATCTGAAGATCCGTTATTAAATCTTAAAGTGCATGAATTGGTTAAACCATGAGAACTTAATATCTCGTTGATCATTAGTTTATATGTATTTTTAAAAGCACTATTAATAATCATGATGAATAAATTACTCCAATAATTTCTGGATCTTGAGATATTGATACTATTGTTTCTTGATCTTCTAGCTTAGTTCTACCAGAATACGTGTATTTTTTTAATAGAATAATACCATTGTATTCGCTTGTAGAAATACCGTCTTCTATAGAGGCATTTAAATATTTAGCATCTGATGATACTGTAGTAATTTGTATATTCATATGAATCAAGCCTCATATGGAGGTGGCTCATACGTTAAGACCATATGCCATCCAGAAATGCTACCAGATGACCCTATATCCTCGTCTTTAATAATTAGCGACCAATCTCCAGAGCAACTATAACCAACTAGTCCAGTAATGGATGTGGTGAGACTTTCATAATTAATATCATCTAAACTAAATCTATATGAAGATCTTTTATCTAAAACATTTAAATAATAATCATCATTATCTCTATTATTTAGGTATTTTCCAGATATTGCTTTATTTGAAAAGGCAAAACTTAAACCATTTAAACTGCTATAATTTTTGATCTTATTATGACTAGATAGTAATATCTTTTGTCCGGATGGCGGCACAAGAACCATGGATAAATCTTGTGGGTAAGCATGACTTAATTTATCTATGGAGACTTCTATATTTGTGATAACGCCAGTATCAGATACCGTGATTGTTCCGCTATTAGATCCAACATCTGGAATGTTAAATCCTGATCCAGAATATAGCTTACCGAACATATCCATACCTTGGCATAGATATCCACAAAAATCTTCTTGTATAATATTACATGGTGAAATGATTGTGGGAGTCGGTGTGGGAGTAGGATTATCTCCTGTTGGAGATATGCCTCCTGTTCCGGTTGATGCTATAGAGAATCCATTGCTATCTTCACATATAATATCTCCACAACTAGCACAACTTCTACTGGTGCTACCTGATATGCAATCAGCAAAATTATTTTTGATAATCTCTATACGACCCGTGGATATTCTGGTGTTTTGTGAATTCTGTCCTGCTAGACCAATATCAAGATCATAAATAGCAGAATCAAAAGTAAAATCTTTGGTGCTTGATGCTGGTAAATTCCATATAATATATCCAGATGTATTCGATGTTAAACTATAATTGCCACATCCTGCTGAACTACTATATAGTCTTACAATATTATTATTATCTTTTAGTCTTAATCTGATACAATAATTACTAATATCTATAGGATTACTATTATTATCTAGATACTGAAATGTTATCTGAAAATCTGATCCTTGTTCTATATAAAAATTATATGTTGCTGCTGCCATAATATTTCCTAGAAAAATTCTCTCATGGTGTTGTAATTACTCCTTAACATATCTGGAGTAAAATTATTACCAACAAAAGGACTAAGAACTGCTTTAGCAACTGTTGCTTGAGCAAGATCCCAATGGGCTGTTAACTCGTCATAAGATGCGCATGGACCATTAGCCAATAGTACTTTTAATCCTTCCATGCCTCCACCAACACTCAAACTAGCTGGACCTAATGCTGCTCTAACTCCATCCATAGCCGCTTTTGTTCTGATAGCACTTTGATCAATAAAACATGCCGCCTTTAAGGCAACCAATCCTGTAAAAATTTCATCTTTATTATCAATAGGGTCTGGTGATATAGATAAATTTGATACATTAACCGTATATGTATAATCTAATGAAACATCAAATTGTACATATTTTGCAGCTACAGTAATTACCTGTAGTAATCTATCATCGCTATATTGCTGTTCTTCTCCAAAATCATTAATCAAAATTCTAACCATAGTGGGTAATTCAATTTGCCATGACATAATACGGCCTTTTTATTAGAGTACATGCTGTATATAATAGTATACACCCATATATTTATTATGGATTATCGCTGGTAGGAATCACAGTTACTGTACCATCTTCATTCATGGTGAATTGACCAATTAAACTTAAGCCTTCAGCAATTGCTTCTGGTTTAACATTAGCTATTAATTGACCTAAAGTATAATGTAATTGAAATATTTCTTTAGCATCTGTTCCTAGGGCTTGTGCTATTTGTGTCGGCGTTAGTCCACGAGGATTTTGCCAAAAGGTTTTTGATCCTTCATTAAAAGAATTAACCATATTTTGAAAAGTTTGTCTGGTTTGATTTTTAATTCTATTAGCAACTTGGTTTGAGATAGAATTCTCTCCGATATTATCTAGTATGCTCATATTAATTTCTCCATATTTCTAGATTACTATATTTATTTACTAATTCTTTACCTAAAATATCTAAACTGTCTTTGTATACAGATTTAACTTCTGATCTTATCGTATGTAAACCAGGTATTCTATGAACACCATCATCGTCTTCTTTAGTATATTGTTGTACATTATTAAAATCGTGTTGAAAGTTTGGAAATTCCAAATAATTATATATTTGTTTTAGGGTTTCATTAGGCTTTTGTGTTAAATCATCAAATTCAACAAAAAATAATTTATTTTTATATCCTCTATTTATAGCATCTTTAACACGATTGTATGCTAATCCGACGACTTGGCTTTGATGAGCTAAAATATCACATCTTCCTTCAATAGTTTGACTTTTAAAATAATCCTCTTTTTCAAAATGCCATTGAGTAGAACCTGTACTATTTCTCCATAGTTTTTCAAAACTACTAAAAATTTCTTTCATATCTCGCACAGGAACTATGATCTTTGGAGTATATCCTAATATAAATTCGGCCATCTCTATCAAACTTAGCCAGCCCCTACCCTTATCTACTATAAAATTTTTATCTGTAGAATGATAGCTATTAAGCACACTCTGTAGAACTCTTTTTAATTGATTTTTATCAATTCCTTCTGCTTTATGTTCGATTAAATTATCCCATTGATTTCGTATATTAAATAATATATCATGACATCCACTAGTAGCTTTACTAACAAATAAATTATCGTTTTGTGCTAATATATTACAAAGAAGTGTGCTTCCAGAACGAGGAAGACCACTAATAAAAATAAAATTTTTCATTATCATGTTCCATATTTTGTTTTGATGCAATCAACAACAGCAACCCATCTCCATGTTTGACTACTTATTCCTGTAACTTTAATACTTAAAAAGTCATTTGTATTGTCAGCAGTGATACTGATACTTGTTCCAGCAGCCTCGTCTGTTCCTAGTGTTATTATAGATCCAACTAAACTGGTTGTTCCACCAACATTTTTTATAGTAAATTGTCTAAGATATCGAGCCACTGCTGAACCATCACTACGAGATCCTATTATATTAATTGTTCCTGATAATATTTGACCGCTATCTATTGTTAATCGTACAGAAGCTCCGTCAAGACCCATTTCTGTAGGCGTATTATTCGTTGTTTTGGTTCTTAGTACAAATATACTGTGTTGAGCATCTCCATCATCAGCAAATTTTCAAGTAGCATGACTTATTTCGCCTCGACTGCTAGCCAAAGCATCTATACCACCAACAACAGCACTAGCATAACCACTTGCGGTATTTGATAATCCTCCAGCAATAGTAGATCCTGGACCACTAGCAAGATTGCTTAAGCCTCCGCACACTACAGAGTCACTATTTCCACTGGCTGTATTGTATCTTCCACCACCGACCGTGCTACCAGTAGCGGTCGCACTATTGTTCTTTCCTCCTGTAACGGTAGAATGATCAGCACTAGAGGTATTATCGTTTCCCCCACCAATTGTTGACTCGTATGAACTAGCGCTATTAGAAATTCCTCCTGCAACTGTACAATGGTATCCACCAGCGGTATTTGATATTCCTCCACCAACTGTGGCAGCAAAACCGTTACAAGTATTATTTGATCCTCCTCCAATAACACTTTTTGTTACGTAACTATCACCATAGTTATCACCTCCAATAGTGTTATTTTCTCCTCCTCCGATGGTTGAATAGCTACTATAGATAGCATTACTATAGCCTCCTCCAACAAATGCATACAGACCATAGTAACTAGAATATGAATTTCCAGTACAGTTATATTGTCCTCCTGCTATAGTTGAATAGTTCGAAAAATCACTTATGGTATTAGTTTTTCCACCAGCTATAGTAGAGGCTAACGCACCAGCAGTATTATCATCTCCTCCACCAACTGTAGAATGACTACCAGAAGCACTGTTACTATTTCCTCCACAAACTGCGGATATGTACCCAGCAGCACTATTACTTCTTCCTCCACCAACTATAGAGTATTCACCACTACTACTGTTACTAGTTCCACCACTAATTGTTGACTTATTAGCGATAGCACTATTAGAATTTCCTCCACCAACTGTAGAATGCGTACCACCAGCACTGTTACTCTGTCCTCCACCAACTATAGAATAGTTACCACCAGCACTATTACTGCTTCCTCCACCCACTGTTGACTTTTCCCCAACAGCAATATTATTTTCTCCTCCTCCAATTGTTGAGCAATTTCCTGGATAATAATCACCGCCAGCAGTATTGTTGCTTCCTCCTCCAATAGTACATAGTGGACCCATAGCATTATTGTTTGACCCACCTCCTATAACACTGTAGTCTCCATTAGCTACTCCAGAAACAGAAACTCTGCTTCTTTGTAAGTCTACGCTGAATATTCCTCTGGAATTTCCAGCATCGTCGGCCTGTAATGCTCCGCTAGCATTTGGTTTTATTATTAAATTACCATTAGTGTTGGTGGCAGATATCATGTTACCAGTAACACTTATGTTGCTAGCGATTATGCCACTACTAAATATTCCGGTTCCTATTACATGAAGTTGACCGCTAGGAGCAGTCGTTCCTATTCCAACATTTCCAATATTATTTATTCTTAATCTTTCAACACCACTAGTTGCTAGTCCTATGGTATTAGTTGCTGGGCTAAACATTCCAGTATCAGGATCGTTAATAAACTCAAAAGAAGGTAATGCAGCGGTTCCTGATCCGCCGATAAAAGAACCACTTGCTGTAACGTCTCCACTAAATAATCCTCTACTAGTACTAAATATTCCAGATCCTGTTAGTGTGGCTATGTTAGTAGCTGCGGCATACCATTGGAATCTGCTACTTGTACTGTCTATTGTTTGCCAAAATCTTGTTGGAGTACCGCCACCACCCAATCCGTCTCCACCTATACCTATAGAGAAATCATCAGCAGTAGCCGTTAATCGCGATGGATATAATCTTATTTTTTGTCCGTTCGGTCTATTAAAAAGACTTGAATCGCTAACACCATTAGTATTAAATTCTATTCTATTAGAAGTGCCGCCATTTAGATAAAGCTGACCATTATTGGAAGTCGTGCCTCCGGCAGAAACAATCAAAGAAGACCCATCAAATGTTAAATTACTTTCAGCATTAACTCCAACACTACCTCCAGTACTAGTTAATACTCTATTGTCTCCACTATTGGTTATGGTTGGCAATAGTCCGCTAACGCTACTGTTGAAATCTGTGATATTTGATACAGTATGAGAGTGTCCACTGATACTAACGTTGGTTCCATTAAGTTGTAAAGAAGAAATAAAATTTCCACTAGTGGTTGTTAACAACCCAGTAATACTAACTGCTCCGCTCACAGCCAATTTAGTAGTTGGCAACGAATGACCTATTCCCACATTTCCACCACTAGTCATTATAAAATCATTCTGACCAAAACGACCAGCAACTACTCGGTCATCACTAAAAACTTCAAATACCGGAAGTCCCGCATCATTATTAACGCTC
>Ga0315906_10002746_pt1 | contig 24062 bp, 19 predicted proteins | sample LakEriMetagenome_4_FD_203526 | JGI IMG/M metagenome (GOLD analysis project Ga0315906, IMG submission 203526) | Freshwater fungal communities from buoy surface, Lake Erie, Ohio, United States - Buoy 2 MA122 | ecosystem: Environmental > Aquatic > Freshwater > Lake > Lake biofilm | place: USA...
AGATTTGCGCGATGCTGTGCGCATCCTTCACGTAGCGCACGAGCAATCGACCGCCGACGAACGAGGCTTCGTCGAGCGCGAGCTCGCGTTGCGGCACGAGCTCGCGCCACTTCGCCCGCACCGGGTCGCGCGCATCGACCGAGATGATTCGCCCGCGCGGTGCAGACTCCGTGGTCTGCACGTACACCGTATCGCCTTCACTGCCGAGCACGCTATACCGGGCGTCCCAGTCGCCGAACAAACGACGCGGCGCAGCACCGGGCTCACGAAGATCGATGAGATCAATGCCGTTGGTCCGGTATCCATCGAACAGTGATACGAACAAATAGCGACCATCGTCCGCCACGCTCGCCGAGGGCGCACGCGTCGGATGATCACTCACGCGATAGACGAGACGGTCGGCCGACTGCGCGGTGCCGAGAGTGTGAAAGTAGATGGCGGGCTGACCCTGATCGTCCCCGCGCAGCGGGTCGTCCTGTCGCGCCGGATAACGACTGTAGTAGACGCCCGAGCCGTCGGGTGCCCACGACAGGTCGAAGAATTTCGTGTGGCGCAGTTCGTCGGTCAGGTCACGTCCGTCGTCTACTCGCCGAAACTTCCAAATCTCCCAATCCGTTCCGCCATCCGAGAGCGAGTAGGCGACGATCCGACCATCGGGAGAGGGCTCGTAACGCGCCAGCGCGACGGTGGCATCACCACTGGCGGTGTTCGGATCGAACAGTACGCGTGGCGTTTCGCGCAGCCCTGCCGCTACGTACAGCACGCTCTGGTTCTGCATGCCATCGTTGCGGATGAAAAAATAACGCCCGCCCTTCTGCCGCGGCAGACCCACCCGCTCATAGTTCCAGTTGCGGGTGAGACGCTCGCGGATCGCGGAGCGCTGCGGTAGCGCCTCAAGCCAGGGCATCGCCAGCGCGTTTTGCGCATTGACGAAATCGCGGGTGGCCGCACTCGTCGCATCCTCGAGCCAGCGGTAGGGATCGGCGACTTCCGTGCCGTGGTAATTGTCCACCACGGTGCCGCGGGCTGCAGCAGGGTAGTCGGCAGCGGCAAATGTCGGGGACATACCGGTCCCCACGGTGAGCAACGTCATGACAAGCAACCTGGTGGCAATGTGGCGGTAACGCATGATCCTCTCTAGACTCGGCGAAGGCCGTGCAGTGATGGTCACGCACGATGGTACTGAAGCTCTGCCGAAGGTGCTCGCTCCATGTCGCGAAAGTTGATTCCCCTGCTGCTCGTCGTCGCCCCGGCCCTGCTGGCTGCAGCCCCCACGACCAAGGCAGCCCCCGCCACGACCGTCGCCGCCCGGTCCACGCTCGCCGCTCAATCCGCCACGCTCTCGGTCGAGCGGCTGTTCGCCGCGCCCGATCTGTCGGGGGCATCGCTCCGGTCGCCACGGTTCTCGCCCGATGGCAAGCTCGTGACCTACCTGCAAGGCAAGAGCGAGGCCAAGGACCGTCTGGACATCTGGGCCTACGACCCGGCGAATGGACGCAACGCGCTGCTCGTCGACTCGGCCGTCCTTGCTGCCGACGAGGGCGCCTTGTCACCCGAAGAAGAAGCGCGGCGGGAACGCGCGCGCACCTCCTCGCTCGCGGGCATCATCGACTATGAGTTTTCGCCGAACTCTCGCTATCTGCTGATCCCGCTCGCTGGGGATCTGTTCCTCTACGACCTGCGTGCCGGAGCAAAGGAACAAGCCGTTCGGCGACTGACGCAAACCACCGAGGCGGAGACGGACCCGCGTTTCTCGCCGCGCGGCAATTACGTCGCATTCGTGCGCGCGCAAAACCTGTATGTGATCGACCTCGCCACAGGCCGCGAACATGCCGTCACTCGTGAGGGGGGCGGCCTAGTCTCCTTCGGTATGGCGGAGTTCATCGCGCAGGAAGAGATGGATCGCCAGACCGGGTATTGGTGGGCACCGGACGAGAGCGCCATCGTCTACACGCGAGTCGATGAATCGACTGTCGACGAGGTCGAACGCTTCGAAATCTACGCAAGTACCGTCAAGGTGGTGCGACAGCGCTACCCGGCTGCGGGTCGCCCGAACGCTCGCATCAATGTGTTTGTCGCGCTGCTGCGGGGGAGCGCCAAGAGGACGGGGCAAGGTCTCGAGTTCGAATCGCGCGCACTGCCCGCCGCAGATCCCGGCGAAGGCTACCTTGCTCGCGTGCATTGGCTACCGGACTCGCGAGCCATTGCGGTTCAACGCCAGTCACGCGACCAGCGACGACTCGAACTGCTGCGCGTCGACCTCGCGACCGGCACAGGCCGACGCCTACTCGAGGAGCGCAGCGACACCTGGATCGATCTGCACGATGAACTCACCTTCCTGCGTCAGCGAGGCGGTTTCATCTGGGCGTCGATGCGCAGCGGCTTTCGGCATCTTTACCTGCATGCAGAGGACGGCACGCTGCTGCGACCACTGACAGCGGGCGAGTGGATGGTCGCGGGCGATGCCGGCGAGCGCGCCATCGAAGCCGTCGACGAAACACGCGGGCTCGTCTACTTCACCGCGAACCGCGAAACGCCTCTTGAGCGACACCTGTACTCCGCGCCGCTCAACGGCTCCCGCGACGTTAAAGCCGTCGAGGCTGCAATCCGCAAACTCAGTCAGGGCGCAGGCTGGCACTCGAGCACGCTCTCGCGAGATGGACGACTGTGGCTCGACACGTTCTCGACACCCACCGCCCCGCCCTCCCTGACCTTGCGCGACCGCGAGGGCCGTGAGCTCGCCGTGCTCGTTGCTAATTCGCTCGACGCGCAGCACCCCTATGCGCCTTACCTCGCGGCGCACCAGCCCACCGAATACGGCACCTTGCAGTCCGCCGACGGCCAGACGCTGCACTATCAATTGATCAAGCCGATGAACATGCAGCCCGGTAAGCGCTATCCAGTCATCGTCGATCTATACGGTGGCCCCGGTAACCAGCGTGTCCGCAAGGCGTGGCCTGGCTTCCCGCGCAGCAATGAAGGCTTCTTTCGCCAACTGCTCGCCCAGCGCGGCTACGTGGTGTTCACGCTCGACAATCGTGGTACGAGCTTCCGCGGCACGAAGTTCGAATCCGCCATCCATCGACGCATGGGTACGGTGGAGGTCGAGGATCAGGTGCGCGGCGTCGAGTTCCTGCGAACGCTACCCTACGTCGATGCGCAGCGCGTCGGAGTCTTTGGCTGGAGCTACGGCGGGTATCTGTCGCTGATGTGCTTGGTTCGAGCGCCTGAGCACTTCACCGCCGGTGTCGCCGGTGCACCCGTGACGGACTGGCATCTCTACGACACCCATTACACGGAACGCTACATGGACACGCCCGTGAATAACCCTGCAGGCTATGCCGATGGCATGGTGATGACCCACGCACGCAACCTGCGCGGCGATCTGCTGATCATGCACGGTATGGCTGACGACAACGTCCTCTTCACCCACAGCACGGCGCTCTTCAAGACTCTGCAAGATGAGCGCAAGCCCTTCGACGTGATGGCGTATCCCGGCAGCAAGCATGCGTTGATGCGCTTTGCGGCGACTGGACCGCATGGCTACCTCACGGTGCTGCGTTTCTTCGATCGCGCATTGAATAACGAGCCCTGAGAGAGTAGCCCCGCATGAGAAGTCTACGCCCGCTGTTTGACAGCAATCGCCGCTGGTCCGAGGAGATCACAGCCCGCGATCCCGAGTTCTTCGGCAAGCTGGTGGGCCAGCAATCGCCGGATTACCTCTGGATCGGCTGCGCGGATAGCCGCGTACCCGCCAACGAAATCGTCGGCCTGCTGCCCGGAGAGCTCTTCGTGCATCGCAATGTGGCCAACGTCGTGGTTCACACTGACCTCAACTGCCTCTCGGTACTGCAATACGCCGTCGATGTGCTTGACGTGGATCACGTCATCGTCTGTGGACACTACGGCTGCGGCGGCGTGCAAGCGGCGCTGCGCAACGATCGCCTCGGACTCATCGACAACTGGCTGCGGCACGTTCAGGACGTGATGAAAAAACACCACCTGCGGCTCGCCGAACTACCGGACGAAGCGTCTCGATTGCACCGGCTATGCGAACTCAACGTGATCGAGCAAGTGCTCAACGTCGGCCAGACCAGCATCGTCCAAAGCGCGTGGGATCGAGGCAAAGCGCTCGAGATCCATGGCTGGATCTACGACCTGCACGATGGCCTGCTGCGCGATCTCACCGTGGGCATACGCTCCGCGGAGGAATACGCCGAGGTCTATCGCCGGGTCATCGAGGGCTGACGGCGCAACGCAGCGCGGGCGCGCCAACCGCTGGCTTCGGGCTGCGGTCCTAGGGCTACAGTCGTCGGACTATTTAGGGCAGCTTGATCTTGCTCGCGATGGCGCCGGGGGCATCGGGCACGACGATGCGCGAGGCGGCCTCACGACGCATCTGCTGTGCTTCCTCGATGGCATCCTCGAGCGCCTGCTTGACGGCATCCGGAAACTTGCCGATGGCCTCGGCCAAATCCTTCGCCTCGATCTCGAAACCTAGCGGCAGGACTCCGCCGGGCGTCATCAGCTGCGTTTGCCCCATGTACAGGACGGGGCGCGTCGCATCCGGAGCACCGTCGACCGTCACGGGCACCATGCGGCGCAGCGTGCCAGCGCGGCGATCCGTGAACACCTCTTCGCGGTACAGACTGTTCGTGTCGATCCGGATGTCGGGAAGACCCAAGTCCTGCGTGCTCATGTCGGCTGATTCCTGCGCTGCATGCCGAAAACTTCGGCGTTAAGGCTTGTGATCATACCCCATCACCGCGGTCGCGCATGCGCCTCGGCAATGTTCGCGATGGTGGCCGGCGCACCGTGCTGACGAATCAGCACCTTGCGACGGAAGAATCGGGTGTATCCGGCAGGACCCATCCGCGAGCCGCCCATTCCCGAGAGCTTGAACGAATTCTTCTCGCACTCGTGGCACATCGCAGTGAGCGAGCCATCGTTCAGGCTGATGCCGCCGGCATCGATGCGTCGGCCGATGGCCTCGGCTTCCTCCAGCGTGCCGGCGATTACCCCAGCGGAGAGCCCATACATACCCTCGTTCGCCAAGGCCACGGCCTCATCGATGGTGTCGAAGGGCATGACGGGGATCACGGGACCAAAAGTCTCGTCGCTCATCACCTGCATGCCGTGATGCACGTCGACCAGCACCGTCGGTCGCAACCACTTGCCGCCATGATCCTCGATGTCACCACCACAGAGAACCTTCGCCCCCTTGGCCCGTGCATCAGCCAGCTGTGCCGCAACGATCTCGGCCTGGCGTGCAAAGATAAACGGACCAATAGTGCCCGAATGGATGTCAGGCCAGTTCGGCTCAACCTGTTGAGCTTTCTGCACCAGCCGCTTAATGAACGCAGGGAAAATACCTCGATCGACATACACGCGTTCGAGACTCTGGCACGCCTGACCCGTTGCGAGGCAGGTCGCGCGCAGCGCGACATCGGTGGCGAGCTCAAGATCCGCACTCGCTGTGACGATCAGCGGATCGTTGCCACCCAATTCGAGGAAAGATGGAATGAAATGTCGCGCGGCGTTCTCGGCGACGAGTCGCCCGGTGGCGACGCTGCCCGTAAAGCACACCACATCGCTCTGCGCGATCAGCGCTTCGCCGGTCGCCCGCGCACCCGGCTGGATGCGGAAGACCGCAGCCAGCTCCGGCACGGCGGCGATCGAACGCATCGCAGGCTCGACGAACCGCGGCGTGACCTCGCTTGGCTTCACGAACACCGCGCAGCCCGCGAGCAGCGCCGGAATGGCGTCGATGAAACACAGCGACACCGGAAAATTCCAGGGTGAGATCACGCCGACCAGCGAGTAAGGCACGTACTGCGATCGGTAGCTGATGTTCGGCATGCTCGCCGAGCGAAATTCCTCTTCGGCCGCGAGCGACGGCACGAGTCCGCACCATCGATCGATCATGCCCGTGACCGACTGCACTTCACTGCCGGCGATGAGATAGCGACCCGTATCGATCGACAGCGCCTCGACCAGCTCCCCTTGGCGCGCGATCCACTCGGTGCGCCAACGCTTGAGCACCTCGATGCGGTGCGATAACGGGACTGCAGCCCAGGCCGTTTGCGCGGCACGCAATTCCTGTATCGACGCCCGCAATTCATCGGCAGAGGGCGCGTTGAACCGATAGTCGATCTGGCCGCTCCGCGGGTTACGTACTTCGATCAGTTCTCCGCTACACATCAGCATGGCAGTCTCCGCTGTTGGATCAGGGCGACGAATGGCGCGTCGGCCTCGAGAATATTCTGGCGATGCAACTCCTCGATCGGTACCCACGTGAGGGTTTGCCCATCGAGGGACTGCGGTGTGCCACTGAAGGAATCGACATAGTAGAAGTGCAAGCGCACCCGTCGATCCTCGTAATCATGATCAAGTGTCAGGGCGAAGCGGGCCGCACCGATATCGATGCCGAGCTCCTCGCGCAGCTCGCGCTGCAGCGCCGCCGTTTGTGTCTCTCCGGGCGCAATCTTGCCACCGGGGAATTCCTGACGGCCAGCCATGTGTTTGCCGGGAGGGCGCCCCGTTACGAGCACCCGACCGACCTCATCGAACAAGGCTGCCGCCACGACCTCGAGTGTTGGCATCATCGCGCGTGCACTGGCCGGCGACGAGAGCGCCTCATCAGCGCCTCAACCCGCCTCCAAGGTACCGTGACAGTGCTTGTATTTTTTGCCTGAGCCGCAGGGACAGGGTTCGTTGCGTCCGACCTTGCGCTCGCCGCGTACGGTGGGTGACTGCGGCGATGCCGCGCTATCAGCATCGGCCATCAATTCGCGCTCGGTGTCCTCCGCGGCCGGTGCCGCCGCAAGGGCCGACGCCGCCTCGGCATGCTGCAGCTGCAGCGCGGCGAGCAATTTACGCTGACGCTCCTCTTCCTCCCGCTGCATCTCGGCTTCGCTGCGGATCTCCACGCGGGTGAGCATCGAGGCCGTATCGAACTTCACCCGCTCGAGCATGGCGCTGAACAGCTCGTAGGCCTCGCGCTTGTACTCGTAGCGATAGTCCTTCTGGGCGTAGCTGCGCAGATGGATGCCCTGACGCAGGTAATCCATGGCCGCGAGATGCTCGCGCCAGTGCTGATCGAGCGTGCGCAGCATGATGTCCTTCTCGAGGTGCTGCATGAGCTCGCTGCCATATCGCGTGGACTTCGCGGCGTAGGTTGCGGCCACCGCATCGATAACCCGGCGACGGAGCACCGTTTCCTCGAGCTCAGGCTCGGTCGCAAGCCAGGCGCGGGCGTCCACGTCCGCGTTGAAGTCTTTGCGCAGTGCTTCGCGCAGCGCCTCGAGGTCCCAATCCTCGTGAGGCACGTTGCGCGGCAGGAATTCATCGAGTACACGCCCCACGACGTCTTCCTGGATGCCGCGGATCGCACCGGACAAATCGGTCGCAGCCATGATCTCCGTGCGCTGCTGGTAGATCACCTTGCGCTGATCGTTGGCCACGTCGTCGAACAACAGCAACTGCTTGCGGATATCGAAGTTGTGCGATTCGACCTTGCGCTGCGCGGTCTCGATGCGCTTGCTGAGCATGCGACTTTCGATGACCTCGCCTTCCTTCATGCCGGCGACAGTCAACAGTCGCTTGGTGAAGTTCGGATCACCGAAGATGCGCATCAAGTTGTCTTCCATCGACAGATAGAAGCGCGAGGATCCCGGATCGCCCTGGCGACCGGATCGGCCGCGCAACTGGTTGTCGATACGTCGCGACTCGTGACGCTCGGTGCCGATGATATGCAGCCCGCCGGCCGCCACCACCTGATCGTGACGCGCCTGCCACTCGGTGCGCACGCGCTCGCGCTCCTCGGCCGGGGCATCGAGCGCCAACGTGGCGAGCTCGGCTTCAAGATTGCCGCCGAGCACGATGTCGGTACCACGACCCGCCATATTGGTGGCGATCGTGACCGCCCCGGGGCGCCCAGCCTGGGCCACCACTTGCGCCTCGCGCTCGTGCTGCTTTGCGTTCAGCACCTGATGAGGAATGTTTTCTTTGGTGAGGATGCCCGAAATCAGTTCCGAGGTTTCGATGGACGTCGTTCCGACCAGAACAGGCTGCTGGCGCGACGCACAGTCGCGGATATCCTCGACGATCGCCTTGAACTTGTCGTCCTGGGTCAGGTGCACGAGATCCGCCATGTCCTTGCGGATCATCGGACGGTGGGTCGGGATCACGTTGACCTCGAGCCCGTAGATCTGCAGGAACTCGGGCGCTTCGGTATCAGCCGTACCGGTCATGCCGGAGAGCTTCTTGTAAAGGCGGAAATAGTTTTGGAAAGTGATCGAGGCGATGGTCTGGTTTTCCTCGCGAACGCGCACACCTTCCTTCGCTTCGACGGCCTGGTGCAGACCTTCAGACCAGCGCCGACCGGGCATGGTGCGGCCCGTGAACTCATCGACGATGATCACCTCGCCGCCACGCACGATGTATTCGACGTCGCGCTTGTAGAGGGCATGCGCCCGCAGAGCCGCGTTGAGGTGATGCATCAAGCGGATGTTGGCCGGGTCGTAGAGGCTCTCGCCTTCGCGCAGCAAACCCGCCTGGATCATCAGCGCTTCGACGCGCTCGTGACCCGCCTCGGTCAGGTGAACCTGACGCTGCTTCTCGTCGACCGTGTAATCGCCGGGGCCTTCCTCCTCGGCAACGTCCTTGCGCGGCGGTCCGGCCACCCGCTCGAGTTGCGGCACGAGCTTGTTGATGCGCACGTACGTATCGGTGCTCTCTTCGGCAGGCCCCGAAATGATGAGCGGCGTGCGCGCCTCGTCGATGAGAATGGAATCGACTTCGTCGACGATCGCGAACGCGAGCCCGCGTTGCACGCGATCCTCAAGTCGAAAAGCCAAATTGTCGCGCAGGTAATCGAAACCGAATTCGTTGTTCGTGCCGTAGGTGATGTCGCAGAGGTACGCGGCGCGCTTCTCGGCAGGCGCCTGCGCGCTGCGCACCACACCCACCGTGAGCCCCAGAAAACGGAACACCGGACCCATCCAGTCGGCATCGCGCTGCGCGAGATATTCGTTGACCGTCACCACGTGCACGCCCTCGCCGCTCAAGGCATTGAGGTAGGCGGGCAAGGTCGACATGAGCGTCTTGCCTTCGCCCGTGCGCATCTCGGCAATGCGACCGCGATGCAGCACCGCACCACCGATCAACTGAACGTCGAAGTGCCGCATACCGAGCGTTCGGCGCGCCGCCTCGCGAACCACGGCGAACGCCTCCGGCAACAAACGATCGACCGTCTCGCCCGCCGCCAAACGGGTGCGGAATTCGTCAGTCTTGGCTCGCAGTTGCTCGTCGCCGAGCGCCTGCAGGGCGGGCTCGAATGCGTTCGCGGCGCGCATGTCGCGCGCGAGACTCTTCAGCACCCGATCGTTGCGGCTGCCGAAAATACGGGTCAGAAAATTTAACACTCGGGGTGGCCCTGCGAAAAAGAGCGATATTTTACCGATTTGAGGCGACGCCGGTCGAATGGTTCGCCCGGCCCGCGGTGCGGCGCGATCAACCGTCTATATAGGACAGCGGGTTGACGTGCCGGCCGTTGCGCAGCACTTCAAAGTGCACGTGTGGCCCGGTGGATCGGCCAGTCGACCCGAGGTGGGCCACCGGTTGACCGCGACGCACGGTGTCACCGACGCGCACCAGCAACCGCTGGTTGTGCGCGTAGCGGGTGACATACCCATCGCCGTGGGTGACGTCGACGACCTTGCCGTAGCCCGGGCGCTCACCCGAAAAGGTGACGACGCCGGCTCCGACCGCGAGCACGGGCTCGCCGGGTTCGCCCGCAAAGTCGATGCCGCGATGAAACTCGGTCTGACCGGTCATCGGATCCTGTCGCATGCCGAACACCGAAGACAGGAAACCCCGCGCCACGGGTCGACCCTCGGGTTGCGTCTGCCGTTGCAGATCACGCTGCAGAATCAGGCTCTCAAGCACCCCGAGCTGCGCGTCGCGCTGCGCGAGTTTCGACTCGAGGCTGTCGAGCATGCGCGAAACATCGGGAATTTCGCCGGCGATCGCATCGGCAGACTCCGGACCACCCGTGCCCGGTAGGGTGTCGAAGGAGAACTCGTGCGAGTCGAGATCCGTCATTTCGACGAGACGCTTGCCGAGGGCGTCGAGGCGTACGACGTGGGCATTGACCTGACCGATGCGTGCCGCAATCGAATCGACCCGTTCCTGAACGCGCTGGCGCATGGCTTCCACTTCGGCGCGCTGCTGCAATGCCGCGCGGGCGAGTTCGGCCGGACTGCCCGCCGAAAGCACTTCGGAACGCGAGCCCAACTGGAGGCCGGCAAAAAACGCTCCGACGACGAGTAGCAGCACTGCTGCACCAGCCACGCCAAAAGCCAACGGCCCCGATACGTCGATGCGCGAGGCACCGGCGGCGCGACGAAGGAAAAGAACCAGCCTCACGCGAGGCTCCACGCGCGAACCGGCGACGGCGACTGTCCAGATTGTCCGTGGCGGAACGTTCGCTCCGCCGGCAACACCGGTGACATACTTGGCCCGATTCGATTGGTTGTCTGCTCCGCCGCGGCTCAAGGCCGGCGGCGGGACCCGTAAGACAGGCCGGACTATGCCCAAACCCCCCGCGCGACACAACCCAAAATCAGTGAAAAGTCCCGATCCTCGGCGGCAAAAGACTTTTCAACCGAGCAAAATCAAGGACTTACTTGATAAATCCGGCTTGACTGGCCGGGCGATCGGCCAATTTGTGGCGCGGCAACAGTCCTGGGAGGCCTTTTTCGCCACCCGGCTACCGGCATCGCTGACGAAAGAAATCAGTCACTTTGTAGAAAAAGACGGGGTGCTGACCGTCTATGTCAGCTCTGCGGCCTGGTCGGCACGGCTCAAATTCGCTCTGGCTGAGTGCTGGCCGGCGGTGCTCGCCGAGCGCCCGAGCCTGCAACGCTCGGTCGTGAAGATTCAGCCGGTGGCCGCGAGCACGGGCGCGCGCACGTAGGAGATGGGCGCGTCTTCAGGACGCTCGAATACCACGGCCTCCCACGCCTCCGTGTCGGCGAGCAAAGCCCGCAGCAAACGGTTGTTCAGACCGTGGCCGGATTTGAAACCGGAGAACTCGCCGATGAGGCTGTAGCCGAGCAGATACAGATCGCCGATGGCATCGAGGATCTTGTGCTTGACGAACTCGTCCTCGTAACGCAGCCCGCCCTCGTTCAGCACCTTGGAGTCGTCGAGCACGATCGCATTATCGAGGTTGCCACCGAGCGCCAAATTGCGCGCGCGCATGGTCTCGAGGTCACGCATGAAGCCGAAAGTGCGCGCCCGGCTGATTTCCTTGAGGAAGGACGTCGTCGAGAAATCCATCGAGGCGCGTTGTGCACGGCGCTTGAAAATCGGATGGTTGAACTCGATTTCGAAGTTCACCTTGAAGCCGTCGAATGGATCGAATTGCGCCCATTTGTCGCCATCTTCCATGCGCACGGTCTTGCGAATGCGGATGAATCGCTTGGGTGCACGCTGCTGCTCTATACCGGCCGATTGCAGCAGGAAGACGAAGGGCCCTGCACTGCCGTCCATGATCGGCACTTCCGGACCCGACAACTCCACCACTGCATTGTCGATACCCAGTCCCGCGAACGCCGACAGCAGATGCTCGACAGTCGACACCTTGGCGTCGCCCTTGACGAGCGAGGTGCCGAGCATGGTCTCACCGACGTTCTCGGCCCGGGCCGGAATATCGACGGGGCTTGGGAGATCGGTCCGGCGAAACACGATGCCAGTGTCCGGCCCCGCTGGACGAACGGTCATGAGGATGCGCTTGCCCGTGTGCAGGCCAACGCCGCTCGCGCGAATAATGTTCTTTAGTGTGCGTTGCCCGACCATGCGTCCCCTCAACCGGCGCGGCACGGTCGGCCTACAGGCCGACGTGCCACCCGGCGCTTCGTCAAGAGCGGGATATTACCCGAAAAGCAGACTCAGTCCGCTTGACGACGCAGGAAAGCCGGAATGTCGAGAATGTCCTCGACGATTTCGGGCTCCTGCCGTATCCCATCACCCACGGCCGCCTTGAAGCGGTTGACCGCAGGCTCATCGAGCTTGCTGTAGTCGGAGGGAACAGCGAGCGGACGGCGAACCGCACGAATCCCCTCGAACCCACCTCGTGCACCGGCAGCGACCGGGCGAGCGATCGGCATCGGCGTCGGTGCCGCAATCGGCGCCACCGCGCTTTGCGGGCGACCGAGTCCGGTGGCCACGACCGTGACGCGAATCCCGTCGCTGAGCTCCGGATCAATGACCGTGCCCACCACCACCGTGGCGTCCTCGGAGGCAAATTCCTTGACGATATTGCCGACTTCCTCGAATTCGCCGATGCCGAGGTCGAGCCCGGCGGTGACGTTGACGAGAATGCCGCGAGCGCCGGCCAGATCGACGTCCTCGAGCAACGGCGAAGAGACCGCCATCTGTGCAGCCACTCGCGCGCGGTCCTCGCCGCTCGCGTGGCCCGAGCCCATCATCGCCATGCCGGTCTCACCCATGACGGTGCGCACGTCGGCGAAGTCGACGTTAATCAAACCCGGTCGGGTGATGAGATCCGCAATACCCTGCACCGCACCCTGCAGCACCCCGTTTGCGCTCTTGAAGGCATCGAGCAACGAGGTCTTGGGTCCCAGCACCGTGAGCAGCTTCTGGTTCGGAATCGTGATCAGCGAGTCGACATGCTTGGAGAGCTCCATCATGCCCTGATCAGCAATATGGGCGCGTTTGCCGCCCTCCATGTTGAAGGGGCGCGTCACGACAGCCACGGTGAGAATACCGAGCTCCTTGGCGATCTGCGCAACGATCGGCGCGGCGCCCGTGCCTGTACCACCACCCATGCCGGCGGTGATGAACAGCATGTCGCAGCCTTCGATCAACTCGATGATGCGATCACGATCCTCGAGCGCCGCCTGACGACCGACGTCCGGATTGGCGCCGGCGCCAAGGCCCTTGGTGATGTTCGATCCGATCTGCAGCGCAGTCTTGACGTTGGAGTTCTTCAGCGCCTGCGCATCGGTGTTGATGCACATGAAGTCGACCCCCTCGATGCCGGTCTTCACCATGTGCGAGACGGCGTTGCCGCCACCACCACCAACACCCAGAACCTTGATCACGGCATTTTGGTTGTAGGCATCCATCAGTTCGAACATCGTTATGTGCTCCTCTGCAAAGTTGGCAAATTCAATAAAGGCGAATCGTCAAAAATTTCCCTGAAACCAGTTGCGCATGCGGGTCAGCACGCTGCGCGCACTGCCCGCGAGCGGACGCGGGCCCGACCCGGGCAGCAGGTGATCGCGGCCGTAAAGCAGCAAACCGACGCCCGTGGAATGAATCGGGTTGCTCGTCACGTCGGCAAGGCCCTTGATACCTACCGGCACGCCGAGGCGCACCGGCACGTGAAACACTTCCTCGGCTAATTCGATCGCGCCTTCCATCTTGGCGCTGCCACCGGTCAGTACGATGCCGGCGGCGATCACTTCCTCGAAGCCGCTGCGTCGCAGTTCTTCCTGAATCAGCGCGAACAACTCCTCGTAGCGAGGCTCGACGACCTCGGCGAGCGTCTGGCGCGCAAGCCGTCGCGCGGGCCGATCGCCGACACTGGGCACTTCGATGGTCTCGTCGGGATTGGCAAGTTGCGAGAGCGCACAGGCATAGCGCAACTTGATCTCCTCGGCGTTTTGCGTCGGTGTGCGCATGGAAACGGCGATGTCGTTGGTGACCTGATCGCCGGCAATCGGAATCACAGCGGTGTGCCGGATCGCGCCATGGGAGAAGACTGCGATGTCGGTCGTGCCGCCACCGATATCGACGAGACAGACACCGAGATCTTTTTCGTCTTCGGTGAGCACCGCGTAGCTCGAAGCCAACTGCTCGAGGACGATGTCATCGACGGCAAGGCCACAGCGCTGGATGCACTTCTCGATGTTTTGCGCCGCGCTATCGGCACCCGTGACGATGTGCACCTTGGCCTCGAGTCGCACGCCCGACATGCCGACCGGATCGCGAATGCCTTCCTGCCCATCGATGATGAATTCCTGCGGCAGCACATGCAGGATTTTCTGATCGGCCGGAATGGCGACGGCCTTGGCCGCATCGATCACGTGCTCAACGTCCGAAGCCTGTACTTCCTTGTCGCGAATCGCGACAACGCCATGCGAATTAAGGCTGCGCACATGACTGCCGGCGATCCCCGCGAACACGGAGTGGATCTCGCAGCCTGCCATGAGCTCGGCTTCCTCCACGGCGCGCTGGATCGACTGCACGGTCGATTCGATGTTGACCACCACGCCGCGCTTGAGGCCGCGCGAGGGCTGCGAACCGATGCCGATGATCTCGATACTGTTGTCCGCCGCGATCTCCCCCACCAGCGCCACCACCTTCGAGGTGCCGATGTCGAGTCCGACGATCAATTGCCGATCTATTTTCTTGGCCATGTATGCCGTCCGTCAGCCTTCTGTCGTTTCGTCTAATTCATCCGCCGTGGCGACGCGCGTACCGTTGCGCCAGCCCACTGCGAAACCATTCGTGTAGCGCATGTCCACGTAGGACATTTCGGCCGAACGCTGCACCACGAGGCGCAACGCCGCGGCAACGAAGCGCTCGAAGCGCTCGTCGACCTGCCGCCGACCGAGTCGCACGCGCACGCCGTTGTCGAGGTCAATCTCCCAAGCACCGCGCGCATCGAGACGCAGCGCAGCGATGCGCACGCCGCCCTCGACGAGACGCCCCTGGATCGCCAGATAACGCTGCGCGACCGTACCTTCGCTACCCTTGGGACCGGACAGACGCGGCAGCTCCGGCGGAATGAAGCGCGACTCGCTCAGAAACAACTCACCGCGCGCATTGAGCAGACCATTGCTCCCCCACCGCGCTGCAGCGACCTGCTCGACCACCCGCACCTGCAGGCCCCGCGGCCACACGCGTGCGACGCTCACCGTATCCACCCAAGGCAACTGTTCGAGAGAGCCCTGCAAACCGGCGAGATCCACCGATACGAGACCCGCATCGTTGATTCGCTCGCGCACCGCCTGCTCGACCTCCATGGGCGAGACGCGCTGGAAGCGGCCCTGCACCGTGACAGTGTCGATGGGGTTATCGAGTGCTCGCACGATGATCCATGCAAAGCTCGCCACAACGGCGACACCGGCCGCCCCGTAGGCCAAAGACCGCCAGTCGACAGTCGGCAGCTTCCATCCCGACTCCTCAGCCCGGCGGCGGTTGCGTACTTTGCGACTGCTGAACATGCGCCCCTTTGCTCCTCAACTCGACCGACGGCGACGAGTGAAACTCGTTTCGAGCACGCGCCACACCAGTTGCTCGAAACTCATGCCCCGCGCACGCGCCGCCATCGGAACCAGCGAATGGTCGGTCATGCCCGGTACGGTGTTGATCTCGAGCAGCAACGGACGCCCGGTCGAATCCATCATGAAATCGGCCCGGCCCCAGCCGCTCGCGCCCGTGGCGTCAAATGCACCCAGGGCCAAGGCCATGAGGTGCTTCTCGGCCTCGGCGGACAGACCCGACGGACAGTCGTACTGGGTGTCGTCGCGGAAGTATTTGGCCTGATAGTCGTAGAAGGTCTGTGTCGTGCGGATGCGGATCGAGGGCAACGCTTCGCCTGCGAGCACGCCCACGGTGTACTCCGCGCCGCTGATATACGCCTCGGCGAGCACACAAGGATCCGTCGCAGCCGCCGCAGCGAATGCCACAGGCAGATCCTCCGCACGCTCCACCTTGCTCATACCCACCGACGAACCCTGGGTCGCCGGCTTGACGAACATCGGCAGCCCGAGGCGAGTGAGCGCGAGATCGAAATCCCGCTCATCGCGCAGCACGACGAAATCGGCGGTCGCGATGCCGACCGACGAAACGAGTTGCTTGGTCCGCAACTTGTCCATGCACACGGCCGAGCCGAGCACGCCGCTGCCGGTGTAGGGGATGCCAAGACACTCGAGTGCGCCCTGCACGGTGCCATCCTCGCCGCCGGGCCCGTGCAGCGCGATCCACGCCCGATCGAAGCCCTCATCGACGAGTTCCTGCAGCGCTTTCTCGCGCGGATCGACGGCGTGCGCATCGATGCCGCTGCGCTGCAGTGCAGCATGCACGGCGCGTCCCGTGAGCAGCGAAATTTCCCGCTCGCTCGAGGTGCCGCCGAAGAGTACGGCGACCTTGCCGAACTCGCGCGGCTCGGTGACCGTGCGCAGCGCCTGAGAATCGTGGTCGAGACGCATCAGCCCACCTCCCCGACGATCCGTACTTCGGTGTTGAGACGGATGCCGAACCGCTGCTCGATCGTCTGCTGCACCTCACCGATCAGCGCCTCGAGATCGGCCGCGCGCGCTTCGCCTTCGTTGATGATGAAGTTGGCGTGCTTGGTCGACACGCTGGCGCCGCCGATTCGACGACCCTTGAGACCTGCGGCCTCGATCAGCCGTGCGGCATGATCGCCCGGCGGATTCGTGAACACGGAGCCGCAGCTCCACTCGCCGATCGGCTGTTTCTGCTTGCGTTCGACCAGCAAGTCACGAATGGTCTCGTTGCTGCTCGCCGGTCGCAGCTCGAAGCGCAGCGTCGCGGCGAGGAAAGCCTCCTCGGCCGCGGGAGGCTCGACGTGCCGATACGATACGCGGTACTCGCCGGCAACACGCTCGTGGATGGCGCCGCTGCGATCGATGACCTCGACGCTCACCACGTGCTGCCAAGTCTCGCCACCGAACGCACCGGCGTTCATCGCGAGTGCGCCGCCGAGCGTACCCGGGATGCCGGCAAAGAATTCGGCTGGGCCAAGGCCCCATCGGACACATTGCCGGGCGATGCGTGCACAGGGCACACCCGCATCGCAACGCACCTGCTTTTCGTCGAGCCGTTCGAGCGAACTGAAAGCGCCGTGCATCGAGACCACTGCACCGCGGATGCCACCGTCGCGCACCAGCAAATTGCTGCCGAGACCGACCCAGTGAATCGGCACGTCCGTCGGCAACACCTGCAGGAACGCGGCGAGATCCGCACGATCACGAGGTTCGAAGAACCAGTCGGCCGGGCCACCGACATGCCAGCTGGTGTGCTTGGACATCGGCTCGTTGCGACTGAGCCGTCCGGCGAACATCGCCTCGGGCCAGCCGCTCATGCGCCACCTCCGCCGAAATGCCGCGGCAGATCGTGTGCCACGGCGCTGACATTGCCTGCGCCCATCGCCAGCACCACATCATCGGCACGCAGCAATCCACGCAAAGCGTCCGGCAGATCCTCGATGCGCGACAAAAATACGGGCTCTGCCTGTCCGCGACTGCGCACCGCGCGGCAAATCGCCCGCCCGTCGGCACCCGCGATAGGAGCCTCGCCGGCTGCGTAAACCTCACTCACGAGCAGCACGTCGGCGGTGGCGAGCACAGCGGCGAAATCGTCGAGCAGATCTCGCGTACGCGTATAGCGATGCGGCTGGAACGCCAGCACGACACGTCGACCCGGATAGGCTTGCCGGACGGCCTCGAGCGTGGCGCGTATTTCGGTCGGGTGATGGCCGTAATCGTCGATGAGTACAGCCTTGCCGGTACCGGTCGCCAATTCGCCGACGAACTGCAACCGGCGATCGACGCCCTGAAAACGCGCGAGCCCCGACTGGATCGCCGCATCGGCGATGCCAAGCTCGCTCGCCACGGCGATGGCCGCGAGTGAATTGAGAACGTTGTGCGTGCCCGGCAGATTCACGGTCACGATCAGCGGTGCCGCCCCGCCCTTGCGCAGCACCGTGTAGCCGGTTTGCAAACCCTTGCGCTCTATATCGACGGCGCGGACGTCGGCCGCGGCCGACAACCCGTACGTCGTCACTGGACGACCGACGCGATCGAGGATCCCGTGCACCTCAGCGTCATCCACGCACAGCACCGCGAGACCATAGAACGGCAGGTTGTGCAGGAAGTCGACGAAGCTCTGGCGCAGACGGTTGAAATCGCCGTCGTGGGTGCCGAGGTGGTCGTTGTCGATGTTGGTGACGACGGCGATGAGCGGCTGCAAATGGAGGAAAGACGCGTCGCTCTCGTCGGCCTCCGCAACGAGATAGCGGCCCGCACCAAGACGCGCGTTGGTGCCCGCACTCTTCAAGCGACCGCCGATGACGAAGGTCGGATCCTCGCCACCCTCGGCGAGCACGGACGCGATGAGGCTCGTGGTCGTGGTCTTGCCGTGCGTGCCGGCCACAGCGATCGCCGAGCGAAACCGCATCAGCTCGCCGAGCATCTCGGCGCGCGGCACGACCGGGATGCGCAGCTCCAGCGCGCGAACGAGCTCCGGGTTGTCGCGTGACACGGCCGTCGATACCACCACGACGTCGGCTCCTTCCACATGACTCGCCGAATGACCCGTGAACAGCCGCGCGCCGAGTTCGGTCAGGCGCTGCGTGACGGCGTTCGGCTTCAGATCGCTGCCCTGCACTCGGTAACCGAGGTTCAACAGCACTTCGGCGATACCACCCATGCCGCTGCCGCCGATGCCGACGAAGTGGATGGTGTTGATCCGCCGCATGCGTTCCATCGTCATGGCGTACCTCGCGACACGAGTCCAGCGGTCAACAAACAGACACGCGCGAGTTCTTCCGCCGCATCGGGACGCGCGATTTCCCGCGCTCGATCGCCCATCCGGGCCAGCGCATCGCGACTGGCACCGAGCTTGGCGAGTTCTTCGGCGAGCCGATCCGGCGTCAGTTCTCGCTCCGGAATCAGCAGCGCTGCCTCACGAGACACGAGGAATCCCGCATTGCGCGTCTGGTGATCATCGACGGCCGACGGCAGCGGCACGAACACGGCCGCAACGCCCGCGGCGGCGATCTCGGAGACCGTCAGTGCGCCGGCGCGACAGATGACGATGTCGGCCCAGGAGTAAGCGGTGGCGATGTCCTCGATGAAAGAGCCGACCTGCGCGTCGAGGCCGAGCCGTGCGTACTTGGTGCGCGTGACTTCAAGGCCATGAGTACCGCTCTGGTGACGCACCGTGACGGGCTGTCGCGGCGCGAGCTTGGCGAGCGCCTCGGGGACCACGGCATTGAGGCGCGCGGCACCCTGACTGCCGCCGACGACCAGAATGCGCAGCGGACCACGATGATCTTGATAACGTCGCGCGGGCGGCGGCAGGTCGAAAAACGCGCGACGCACGGGGTTGCCGATTTCGCGCGCGCCCAGTTTGCGTTCGAAGCTGCCGCCGAAGGCCTCAAGCACTTGCACGGCGAAGCGAGCGAGAATGCGGTTGGTCATGCCGGCGATCGCGTTCTGTTCATGGATCACGAGCGGACGGCGCAGCAGCCACGCAGCGAGGCCCCCTGGGCCCGTGACATAACCGCCGAGACCCACCACCACGCGCGGCTTGCGGCGTCGGATCGCAGCACCCGCCTGCCACAATGCGCGCAGCAGGCGCAGCGGTGCGAGCAACTGCGTCTGCCACCCCTTGCCACGCAGACCACCGACTGTGACCCACTCGACCTCGATACCGGCGGCAGGCACGAGACGCGCTTCGATGCCGGTGCGCGTGCCGAGCCAGACCACATCGCAACCGTGCAAGCGCAGCAATGCTGCGAGCGAGAGGGCCGGGAACACATGCCCGCCCGTACCGCCGGCCATGATCATGACGCAGCGGTTGCTCATGCGAGCGCATCCTCAGTGTCGAGCGGGCGAGCAGCCGTACTGCTGCGTGCAGCGGGACTGCCGCGCAGCCCTGCCGCCGTAGCACCGCGCGAAGCCTGTGCGGCCTCGTGATACACGCGCAGCAGCATGCCCACCCAGGTAAGCGTGGCAATAAGGCTGGATCGTCCGTAGCTCATGAACGGCAAGGTGAGCCCCTTGGTCGGCAGCACGCCCATGTTCACGCCGATGTTGATGAACGCTTGCAAGCCGACCCAGATACCGAACCCGGCTGCGAGGTAGGACTGGAACTTCAGTCCTGAATCGTGCGCCAAGCGCGAAATCCATAGCGCACGCCATGCCAGCGCGAGGAATAGCGCCAAAGTAACCAGAATGCCGACGAGCCCCAGTTCCTCGGCCAATACCGCGAACAGGAAATCGGTGTGCGCTTCGGGCAAATAGAAGAGTTTCTGCACACTCTCGCCGAGACCGACACCGGTCCAGCCGCCGCGGCCGATGGCGATCAAACTCTGCGTCAACTGGAAGCCGCTGTCGAACGGATCCAGCCAAGGATTACGGAAGGCGGTCAGTCGCCGCATGCGGTAGTCGGAGGACATCGCCACAAACACGAGCACGGCGGCGCCAAGCACGGCGAGTCCCGCCACATCGCGCAGCCTGGCACCCGCGATGAAGAGCACACCGAATGCCGTCACCATGAGCACGGTGGCCGCACCGAAATCGGGCTCCAGCAACAACAGCACGAAAAACCCGGCGAGAATAATGAGCGGCTTCAGAAGGCCCATGAAGCTGCTGCGCAGCTCCTCTTCCCGGCGCACCGCGTAGCTCGCGATGAATACCAGCACGATGACGCGCGTGACTTCACTCACTTGGATGCTGATTCCAGCCAGCCGGATCCAGCGACGGGCGCCGTTGACCGAGTGGCCAATACCCGGGATCAGCACGAGCACCAGCAGAACAACGGCCAGCGCCAGCAACGGCAGGGCCATCTTCTCCAGCCATTCGGTGCGGATCGTGAACATGACCGCCGCAAACACCGAGCCTACGATCACCAGAGTGAACTGACGCAGCAGATAGCCAAACGCGTCACCGCCTTCCTTCGTTGCCATCGAGATCGACGCCGAAGTGACCATCACGAGCCCAAGCAGCACGATGCCAAACACGAGCATGACTGTGACGAAGTCGATGTGGATCGGCGAGGATCGATTGCTCATGAAGACAACCTCTGCACCGCGGCAGCGAACACGTCGCCGCGCTGGGCATAGTCACGGAACATGTCGAGACTTGCGCAGGCTGGCGACAGCAGCACGGTGTCACCCTGACGAGCGTGCTGTGCCGCACCGACGACAGCCGCTTCGAGTGATGTGTAAGTCTGCACCGGGCACACGGGTGCAAGCGCTGCAGCAAGCTGCGCCGCATCGCGACCGATGAGCGCCGCGAAGCGCAATTTCCCGGCGAGTGCCGAGCTCAGCGCAGAAAAATCCTGGCCTTTGCCGTCGCCACCCGCGATCAGCACGAGCGGTCCCGGCATACCACCAACCGCAGCCAAGGTCGCACCGACGTTGGTGCCCTTCGAATCGTTGATGTAGCGCACGCCTTCGTGCTCACCCACCCACTGCGATCGATGCGGCAACCCCGTGAACTCACGTAGTTCCGCGAGCATCGCCTCGCGTGGCAGACCTACGGCATCACCCAGCGCCAATGCCGCGAGCGCGTTGGCCGCATTGTGCAGTCCCGGCAGACGCATCGCCGACACAGGCATCAGCGGCTCGCCGGAAACAGCAAGCCACGTGGAGCCGTCGCGTTCGATGAGGTGGTACTCGGCCTCCGAGCAGCCTTCGATCGAAAAACCCCGGATGCGATCACGCCCGACCAAGCCGACCGAGGCGGGCATCGAGGTCACGTACGGATCGTCCAAATTGACCACAGCAACGGCGCAATGCATGAAGATGCGTGCCTTGGCAGCGCCGTAGCCCGCCATGTCCGCATATCGATCGAGATGATCAGCGGTCAAATTGAGTACAGCGCCCGCCTGCAGTCGCAGCGACGAGGTCGTCTCGAGTTGGAAACTCGACAGCTCCAGCACGTACAGCGAAGGCTCACCCTGCCCGAGTAGGTCAAGCGCCGGAGTGCCGAGATTGCCGCCAACGGCAACCTGCACGCCGGCACGTGCCGCCATGCGGCCGACCAAGGTGGTGACGGTGCTCTTGCCGTTGGTGCCCGTGATGCCGACCACGGGTGCACGCACCTCGCGGGCAAAGAGTTCGACATCACCGACGATCTCGATGCCGCGCGCCTGCGCCTCGCGCAGCAGCGGCTCGGCCAAAGATACGCCGGGCGAGGCGACGACGATATCCGCGCCATCGAGTAACGCCGAGTCAAAACCGCCAAAGCGACAGGACACCTGTGGCGCGATACGCGCAATATCTGCAGCCCCGGGAGGCTCGGACCGCGTATCGGTGACCGTCAATTGCCAGCCGCGCGCAGCCAGATGGCGCGCGGCCGATAGACCCGAGCGACCGAGTCCGACGATCAATGCCGCGCGTGGTGTGGGAGTGTCGGTCATCGCAATTTCAGCGTCGCAAGGCCAGCAAGTACAAGGAAAAACGTGATGATCCAGAAACGCACGATTACCTTGGGTTCCGCCCAACCCTTGAGCTCGAAGTGGTGGTGAATGGGGGCCATGCGAAAGATGCGCTTGCCGGTGAGCTTGAAGCTCGCCACCTGCAGGATCACCGAGGCTGTTTCGAGCACGAAGATGCCGCCCATGACAAGCACGACGAGCTCCTGTCTGACAATCACCGCGACGGCACCGAGTGCGGCGCCGATCGACAGCGCGCCAATGTCGCCCATGAACACCTGCGCGGGGTAGGTGTTGAACCACAGAAAGCCGAGCCCTGCCCCAACCATCGCTGCGCAGAAGATCAGCAACTCACCGGCCTGAGGCACGGCGGGAATGGCGAGATAGCTCGCGAACACAGCGTTACCGCTCGCGTAGGCGAAGACACCGAGCGCCGCCGCCACCATCACCGCCGGCATGATCGCCAGCCCATCAAGCCCATCGGTGAGATTCACCGCATTGCTCATGCCGACGATCATCAGGTAGGTCAGCAGCACGAAGGCAAAGAAGCCCAGCGGCAACGCAAAGTTTTTCAGCAACGGTAGATACAGCGTCGTATCCGCCGGCGACTTGGCCGTATACCAAAGCGCCAGCGCTGCCGCGAGACCGCCGACCGACTGCCAGAAGTACTTGTAGCGTGCGATCAGACCTTTCGGATTCTTCTTCACGAGCTTGAGGTAGTCATCCCAGAATCCGACCAGCCCGAACAGCACCGTCACACCGATGACGATCCAGACGAACCGATTGCTGAGATCGGACCAGAGCAGCGTCGCGACGATGACGGCCACGAGAATGAGCAAGCCACCCATCGTCGGAGTTCCCACTTTTTTCTGGTGGGCAGCAGGAATGTAATCGCGCACCACCTGACCGATCTGGTCGCGGGTCAGCTTGGCGATCATCCACGGACCAATCAGCAACGCGATCATCAACGCCGTGGTCGCGGCGAGGATGGCGCGAAAGGTGAGATAGGAGAACACGTTGAAGAACGTGATCGACTCGGCGAGCAGGTGCGACAACCAAAGCAGCATGTCAGTGAGATCTCCCTTCGGCAGGCGCAGCGGCAAGCGCCTCGACGAGGCGCTCGAGACGATTGAGACGGGAACCCTTGACGAGGACGCGGCTGTCGGCGGTGAGTTCCGCCCCGACGGCAGCGATCAACTCGTCCATGGTGGCGTGCGAACTCGCGCCATCGCCAAAGCTGCGCACCGCAAGCGGTGTGAGAGAGCCGATGGTGAACAGGCGCTCGACACCGTGCAGTCGCGCATAGCGGCCCGCCTCGCGGTGTGCCTCATCGGCATGGCTGCCGAGTTCACCCATATCGCCCATGACGAGGCAGCGCCGACCGCCCACTGACTCGAGCACGTCGATGGCCGCATGCATGGAACTCGGGTTCGCGTTGTACGAGTCATCGATCAGCCAGCCGCCGCCTCGCGCTGCGCGCCATTGCAGACGCCCAGCAACCGGACGCATCGCCGCAAGACCTGCCGCCACATCGTCGAGACTCGCGCCTGCGGCGACCGCGGCCGCAGCCGCACCGAGCGCGTTGACGACATTGTGTTTTCCCGCAAGGTTCAGCGTGATCGCTGCTGTGCCCGCCGGGGAATGCAGCGTGAACCGGGTAACGAAACCCGCCTCGCCCACGGCGGTGATGATTTCGCGCGCAGTAAAGTCGGCCTTGGCTCCAAGGCCGAAGGTGACGATGCGGGCGATGGTCATCTCGCGCCACAGCGGTGCGAACTCGTCATCGGCATTGAGTACGGCGACGCCATCGCGCCCGAGCGCTGCGAACAACTCGCCTT
>Ga0315906_10002748_pt1 | contig 24060 bp, 19 predicted proteins | sample LakEriMetagenome_4_FD_203526 | JGI IMG/M metagenome (GOLD analysis project Ga0315906, IMG submission 203526) | Freshwater fungal communities from buoy surface, Lake Erie, Ohio, United States - Buoy 2 MA122 | ecosystem: Environmental > Aquatic > Freshwater > Lake > Lake biofilm | place: USA...
TGATACTATCATTGCTGAATTGTGGGATATTCGTTTATTTCCTGTTGTATGGGCTAATTTTCACGCTTTAATTGATGACGAAGATTATGACATTAAAAAATTAATCTTAATTGATCTCTTTAAACGAGATGCTGAAGATTTTATTGATTTTATGTCATTGTTGGAACATCGACCTGATTATGCAAGAAAAGAGATAAAAGATATTGTTAAGGAAAAAAGAATGGAAATTATGGAATATAATTTTATTAAAGATGACCTTGATAATCTTGATTTAAGCGATTTAGGACTATAATAAACTATTTATATGGAAACAATAGGCCTTGGCAAAACAAATTACCGATAAAAAAGAATTACTTTTAGAGTTCGCAAAATGTTCTCAAGACCCTTGCTATGTCATAGAAAGTTATTTTGAAACTTTTGATAAGACTAGAGAGGGTTATGTACCTTTCGAACTTTTTGATGGTCAAAAAAAGCTTGTTTCCAATTATAGAAAACATAGGTTTAACCTAGTTCTAAAATATCGCCAGGCTGGTATCTCAACAGTAACAGCGGCATATTCTGCTGTACTTACAGCTTTTGCTAGCCCAGATCGACCTGAAAAAGTTTTGATCTTAGCAAACAAGCAGGAAACAGCAATTGAATTCCAAAACAAAATCATTAACTTTATTAAACAATTACCTGACTGGGTAAATGTTTCGTTTGATAAATCATCACAAAAACACGTTAGATTATCTAACGGTTCAGAAATTAAAGCCGTTGCAACATCACAAGATGCTTTGCGTGGTTATACACCTACTGTCCTATTAATTGATGAGGCTGCCTTCGTTGAAGGTGGACAAGAACTATGGACAGCGTGTTTGGCTTCAATTGGTACTGGTGGTAAAGCTGTATTAATTTCAACACCTAACGGTTTAGATCCTATCTACTACGCCTCATATGAAGGTGCTATTAAAGGTGATAATAGTTTCTGTGTAACACACTTAAAATGGTGGCAAGATCCACGATTCAACAAAGATTTACGTTTAATTAAAACTAAAGATATTGTAGACTGGATTCAAAAACCAAATACAGAAAAACACGAAGAGGTTGTTGAATCTGTAATCGATCTACACCCTGATGTTATAGCTAAATTTATTAGCGATGGCTATAAACCACACTCTACATGGTATGAAAACATGTGTAGAGACATGAACTTTAACAAACGTATGATCAACCAGGAGTTGGAATGTGCGTTTATTGGTTCTGGTGATAACGTTATTGAGGGTGAGGTAATTAGAAAACAAGAACAAGAGAATGTTATTGACCCAATTGTTAAAGACAAAGCTTGGGATAGTAATTTATGGATATGGAAACTACCTGAAAAGGGTCATAGGTATATCTTAGCACTTGACGTATCTCGTGGTGACTCTGAGGATGCCACTGGTATGTGTATTATTGATTATGATACATTCGAACAGGTTTTAGAGTATCATGGTAAAGTTCCACCAGACGTTGCAGCGCTAATAGTTGATCAGTATGGAAGAATGTACGATGCGTTATCAACTTTTGATATCACTGGTGGTATGGGCATAGCGTCAACACAAAAACTTAAAGAACTAGGGTTCCCTAAAAAACTATTACACTATGATAATGATGGTGATAGTAACAGCATGTATTACATGCCAGATGAAAATGCTATACCAGGTATAAATTTTGCGTCTAAAAATAGAAGAAGTCAAATTGTGGCGGCTTTAGAAGAAGCTGTTGCTAGAGGTGGCTTTAAAATACGTAGCGAAAGATTGACAGCTGAGCTAAAAAAATTCGTTTATAAAAACGGTAAACCAGACCACATGAAGGGCTCACATGATGACCTTATCATGGCTCTTGGTATGTGTTTGTTTGTTGCCAATACATCATTTAAAAGATTACAAGAATCTGATAATATGACTAGGGCTATGTTAGATAGTTGGAAAATAACAACTAGTAACACAAAAACAGATGCAGACTATTTATTAAAAGACGTGACTAGTTCACCAAATCCAGATAAATCATATTATAATTCGGATGAATTTGCCACCAATAATAATATGATGAACACAAAAGAATTTGGTTGGCTATTTGGCGTAACTAAACCTAAACCTAATAATTAAAAACAATTAAACAAAATGGCAAACATAATTAAACAAGGTAGAAGCACTGGTCCTGGATCAACATCAATCGTTAGAGGTATTGACCCAAAAAATTTAGATAAAAGAGATGGTAGAGCGTTGCAAAGAAATGTTGACGCTATCAAATGTTCTATAGAATCTGATGGTACAACAACTTATGTGCAAAAAAAAGAATGGGATGAAGCTGTAGAAAACTACAAGTTTCCACCATATGTAGAATGTGAATACGTAAATTAAAAATATATGGCAGATAATAGATTAACAATATTCCAAAGGTTAAATAAGGTTCTTGGCAATGAAGTCGATGGGCCAAAATATGTCATTGACCCTAGTTCGTTTAATGGGTTAAGTGGTGACGATTTGGAACAAAAAAAGTTAGAGGCGCAACAAACGCTATATCTACAAAATCAATGGAAAAAAATTGATAATGAGCTTTATCAAAAAGCTGTTTATTACGAACCAACAAGAATTGCATCGTATTATGATTACGAAGCTATGGAATATACGCCAGAAATTTCTGTTGCATTGGATATTTTTGCTGAAGAGGCTACAACAGCAAATGAAAACGGTAAAGTTTTAACAATTTATTCTGATAGTACCAGAATAAAAAAAGAATTAACAGATTTATTTGAAAATGTGTTAGATATTAACGCTAACCTAACATCTTGGGCTAGAAACGTATGTAAATATGGTGATAACTTTGTTTACAACAAGATTGTACCTAACCAAGGTATCGTGGGTGTTACCCAATTACCAAATATTGAAATGACAAGATCTGAACCTGGTTTTTCAAAGATTACCAGTTTAGATGATCAACAAAAAGAAAAGAACATTAAGTTTTTCTGGAAAGATAAAAACGTTGAATTTAATTCATTTGAAATTTCTCACTTTAGATTACTTGGTGATGATAGAAGATTACCTTACGGTACATCAATGCTTGAAAAAGTAAGAAGAATTTGGAAACAATTGTTGTTATCTGAAGATGCGATGTTAGTTTATCGTGTTACCAGAGCACCAGAAAGACGTGTTTACAAAGTATTCGTTGGTAACATGGATGATAAAGATGTTGATGCTTATGTTGACAAAATCGCAAATAACTTTAAAAGAGTTAATATGGTTGATAAGAGCAACGGACAACAAGACACACGTTATAACGCACTAGCTGTTGACCAAGACTACTTTATACCTGTTAGAGACCCAAGCCTTGCAATGCCAATTGAAACGCTTCCTGGGGCTCAAAACCTATCAGAAATAGCCGATATCGAATATATCCAAAAGAAAATGCTTGCCGCACTTAGAGTACCTAAAGCTTTTATTGGTTTTGAAGAAACTACTGGTGACGGTAAAAACTTGGCCATTCTTGATGTTCGTTTTGCAAGAGCGGTACATAGGATACAAAAAGCTCTTATCCAAGAGTTAAATAAAATGGCTATTATCCATTTATACACCAAAGGATTTACTGATGATTTGGAAAACTTTACATTAACGTTAACAAGCCCATCAACACAGGCTGAAATGCTTAAGATCCAAAACTGGAAAGAGAAAGTTACTTTATATCGTGATGCGGTTTCTGACGCTGGTAACGGATTCTCAGCTATGTCAATGACTTATGCTAAGAAAGAAATCTTAAATATGAGCGATGATGAGATTAAACTTGATATCCAAAGACAAGCTGTTGAAAAAGCTGGTGGTGAGGAAATTAAAGCTCTTGGTGAAACGATTAAACAAACTGGTATATTCAGAGACATTTATAAGATTTATAAAATTGACCCTAACAACATGACGCTTGGTGCTTCTGGAACTGGTAGTGATATGGGTGCTGCTGGTGGTGGCGGTGGTGGTAGTATGTCTGACATGGGTGGTGGTGATACCGCTGGTGGAACCGATTTTACAGCACCATTGGAAGTTCCTGGGGCTGAAGCTGGAGCTGAAATACCTGGTCCTGAAACAGGTGGTGAAACACCCGAAGCTGGAGCTGAAATACCTGGTACTGAGGAACCTTTGGCTGAAATAACCAAAAGAAAATTAGAGGCTAAAAATAGATTAATCAACGAAGCTCTTAAAAAAACAATTGACGAAATTGATGATTTATTAGTATAATAAAAAAATAACGGATATTTATATAAAAATATTAAACAAATGTTTGGACAATTAAAAGAAAGTATTCTTTCAGATTTAGAAAAAACTTACCAAGAAAAGGGTGAAAAAGATTTTAAAAAATCTTTTGCTAAGTATGTTAAAGTATTAAAAGAAAATAATGTGTTGAGAGAATTTAATGAGGTTTACAACTTATTAAATACAATGAGATTTGAAAACGAAGATATAGCAAAAGAGTTTGTTGAAGAATCAATTGCACACTTAAAATCTTTTGATTTAACAAAAGTTGATGCGTTAAAAACTTTAACCGAAAATATTACCATTGTTAATAATGTTGTTAATGAGAGCATCGACCAATTAATCTTTAATAAAAAATTATCGCTTATTGATAAGGTTAAATATAAAACAAACTTAATTAAGCATTTAACTAGAGTTGATGAGAATATTGTTTCAATAAAAGAATCAATTGACAAGATCAATGAAAGTTTATCTGATAAAATTTCAAAATTAAATGAGGAGCAAGTTAAAGTTTTAAATTTATTCGCTGAAAACGATGAATCGGCTATTAATAGCTATTACGCAACATTGATCGAAAGCACACAAAACGTGGTTGAGGAAACAATAAATAAATCTGATGATATTATTGTTGTTAAAAAACTGTTAGAAGTCAGATCAAAGTTAAATGAGATGAAAAATCAAAAACCATCTTTAGATGTTATTGATAATGTTCTTGATTTAAAGAAAAGTTTCGAATAAAAAACACATTTTACCATAAAAAGTAAAGCCAGGGTAGCGAATCCTGGCTTTTTTTGTTCCATAACTGGAACGGTCCTAAAACACCGCTTATAGCGGAATATCTTATTTGGTTTCCTCAACCGTAGTATCAACCTCATTAGCCGAAGCTTCAGCATTTGATTTTGCTATTGATACTTTGTGACCCGTATAGTTTTTATAACCGATTAAAGCAGCGCCAATCATGGTAAAAGCCACCGCTTGGTTAATTACGTCCATACTTTTGTCAATGAACATTTTATCAATCACCCCCAATAAGAATGATAAGCAGCCAATCATAACGATGATAAAGCCTGATGTTGATGTTACAGATGTTTTTCCGTCTGGGTTCGATGTCATTTCACCGAAAGACCATTTTTTGATGTCTCCTATTTTCATAATATGTGTGTTTAATTATAAATATCTGAAATTTGCTTTAATGAACATTTTTTCTTATTATTATAATAAGAAAAAAATAAAATATACTAAAACATGAAGAAACAAAATGCAATGCAAATTTGGGAAAGAAAAGAAACTCTTTACAGACGAGAGATTTCGAGTTAAATACGGTACAATTGATGCTGTTAAATTAAACGCTGTGTATCTAAATGTTGAATCATGGGTCCAACCCAAAGAGATAGACAACTACGATTCATACATTAGAATAATGAGAAGACAGATTATTGTCAAAATAAAGGATAATATTGACGTAACAACGTTTAACGAAAATTTTATTGTTGATCTAGACTTAAGAGCATCTGGTATGTCATCAGATAAAAAAAGTTTTATGTTCATTGAATTAACAGTATACCCTAAAGAAAAATTAAAATTTAATTCTACTTTAATGTTTAAAAAAATGCAAGAACTATCTAATCTTATAGTGGAATCTTTAGAACAGAATAAACTAAATTACTTTTCAAAAAAATCAAATGCTAGATCAAGAAGAATTATATGAGATGTCACCAGAAGAGGGACAAGAAATGCTTAAAGACCACTTAGAGAAGATATACCCATCAATCGAATCGTGGTACACAATAAACAATACTGATTTCTTTTTTAATTTTAAGACAGTCGCTACTGTTGAATCTGGGTTATATAGCATGATATATAACGATGGTAATGGTTTTGGTGTTTCTAAACTAAGTTATAAGAGTGATGAATTCTTTCACCTACCTTCTTTACCACACAATGAGATCATTAATGATTTAATTAATTTTTGGGACAATGTTGATAGGTTTAAAAAATATAACTTAACACCAAAGAGAGGTATTATCTTACACGGTGATCCAGGTTGTGGTAAAACATCATTAATTTACCTTTTGGTCGATAAATTAAAAGAATATAATGGTTTATCGATTTATTTTGATAACCCTTTTAATTGGGTTGAATTGGCTAAATTGGTTAGGAAAGTTGAAAAAACCAGACCGTTACTTTGTATTATTGAAGATATTGATCTTGTGATCGAAAAGTTTGGTGAAGAAGTTTTCTTAAACTTTCTTGACGGTTTAAACTCAATTGATAATGTTGTTTATGTGGCAACCACAAACAATCTGGAAAAAATACCAGCTAGGATTAAAGATAGACCATCTAGATTTGATAAGAAATATAAAATAGAAAAACCAACAACTGAGGATAGAAAGATTTACTTTACTGGGATATTAGATAAAGAGGATCAAAAGCTTTATGATATTGATAAATTAGTTAAAGACACCAATGGTTATACTATGGCCCATCTTAAAGAAACTTTTATTTCGTTGTATATCCTTAAAAATCCATATGATGAAACCATTAAGCGATTAAAAAACAAAAAAATTGCTGATGAAAGAATGGGATTTAATCTTTCTGAGGATTAAGTCGACACTTAACTTGTTTTCATTATATTTATGTAATATAATCTATTAAAATGGGTATAAAAATATTAAAAGAAAACGAAGAAGGTTTTGGTATCTTAATTGAAGGTGATGCTGGTTCAGTATCTGAGGTATTACAAGGACAAATTATAAATGAAGAAATTAGTAGGGGTCCAATAGATTTATCTGGACCCATATACTATTACGCTACATTACAAAAATATGGTGTTGAGAATAGAAATGGCCGAGTGTATCCAGAAGACATTTTGAGAAGAGAAGTTGAAAGATATAGAGAAGTTATTGCTCGCAATTCTAGTTTTCATGAATTGGATCACCCACAAGAATCTGTTATTTCGTTAAAAGGTGGTTCGCCACACAGAATAGTTGATATGTTCTGGAAAGATAATGTTCTTATTGGTAAACTAGAGATATTAGTATCTGAAGGCTTTAGGAGAGGTGGTATTATATCTTGTAATGGTGATTTAGTCGCACATTACCTAAGTTATGGTATGACATTAGGCATCTCTTCAAGAGGTGTTGGTAGTCTTAAAAAAGTTGGTGGTAAAAATGTTGTACAAAGTGACTTCGAATTAATCTGTTGGGATATCGTTTCATCCCCATCTACACCAGGCTCCTATCTTTATAAAGATCCACAAGACTTTAAAAAATATGATGAGGTTTTAAATGAGCCAAAGGAAATTGAGGAGAGTACCGCACCAGAAGAGAACGATTTTTTGGCAAATCTTAATAAATTTTTGAAATTTTAAGTTGCTTTTATAAAAAATTTTTACTACTATTATAACAGTTAAAAAATATTTTTTATGAAAACTTACTATTGGTACACAGTTACAATTCAATTCGTTGTTGAAGACGAGCAAACGGGTAAAATCAAAAAGATTAAAGAAAATTATCTTACCAAAGCAATCTCAGTTACTGATGCAGAAGCCTCTGTAATCAAGGATCTTGAGGGAACAATGGGTGATTTTAGAATCTTAAAAATCGATGAATCTAAAATTGTTAGAGTTATCCTTCCACAAGGAGTTGACATCAACGCTGAATAAAAACTAAGAAAAAAAGACGTTAAAAACCATCCATATCGGGTGGTTTTTTTTGTTTAGGCCCAGTACAATATAGCGTATTGGGAATATTTTTTTAAATTTTTTTGCTCTTTCGATATTTTCATAGTATTTATTACTAAGATAATATATCATAATAATTTTTTAATAAATTAAAACATGAGCAAAACAAATATTTTAGCAGAAACTCTAGCTGAAATTCAAGAACTAAGAGAAGCCGTTTCTAAAAACGCTAATCATGCGTTGAAAAGCACTCTTAAAGAAGAATTAGAAGAAATTGTCAAAAACAACCTAGAGGAAGTTAATGACGAAGAGTTAACAGATGACATGCCTGGTGATAATCTACCAGGTGATCAAACAGCAAATAATGATGCAGACGGTATGGGTGATATGCCTACTGAGCCACAAGATGGTGAAGAGGTTATCGACTTAACCGACAAGTCAGATGAGGACGTTATTAAACATTTCGACCTTATGGAACCTGCTGACGAGATCGAAATCGTACAAACCCCAGAAGGCGGAGTACAAATCAACATTCAACCAGCTAAAGGTGAAGAAGGTTCTGAGGAAAATCCAGAAGAAACACCAGCAGCTACTGAAATTGATGAGTATAAAGACGAGCAGCCTATTACAACTAGTGCTGCACTTGACAAACAATTTGGGAAAGTTGTCGATGAAATGGTTGACTTAGAAGAAGAGCCAGTGTATGAGGTTGAAATCTCAGAAGAGGATCTTAACGAAGTTGCTAAGGAAGCTACAGCTCACATCGTAAACAAAGGTGGATCAGTTCCAACAGGTGAAAGTAAACTCGAAGAACCCGCTAAAGAAAATGGTGTGATTAAAAATGCGGCTACCAAACACATGTCTACTAAAGGTGGATCAGTTCCAACAGGTGAGAAAAAACTTGAGGAACCAGCTAAAGAAAACGGTGTTATTAAAAATGCGGCTACGAAAGATATCCACGAAAGTACACAAGATACGGCTGGAAACAAAAACAAAGAAAAAGAGTTACATGAAAGCTTGGTGGTAATGAGAAAAAAATACCAAGAAGCAGTGGCTGAAAATAATAAAAAGACAAAAGAGTTGGATAGCTTCAAAACTTTAGCAGAAGAATTTAAAGGTTCTGAAACTGAATATAAATCAGCTATTAAAAATCTTAAGTCGCAATTACAAGAAGTTGCTTTGTTCTCATCAAACTTAACTTATGCAATCAAATTGATTACTGAAAACTCTACAACTAAGGACGAGAAATTAAACATCCTTAAAAGATTCGATTCAGCTAAAAACTTAAACGAATCAAGAGAAATCTTTAACAGTTTGCAAGATCAGTTAGTTTCTGGCAAAACAGCAACAAAACAGGTGATTGAAGACAAAATTATGGAAACACCAAAAGCGAGTGGTTCTTCAAAATTAAATGAATCAACCGCTTATCAGAATCCACAATTATCAAGAATGTTGGATATCATCGGAAAAATTAAATAATAAAATTAAAAACAAACTTAAAAAATACTAAAATGGGAGCATTATTAGAATCAGGAAAAGTTGGTAACGTAAGCTTAAATCACTTAAAGGCTGTACGTACTGACGTAATTAACAGATGGGACAGCTTAGGACTATTAGAAGGTCTTGCTGGTCACAGAAAAGAGAATATCGCACAATTATTTGAAAACCAAGCATCACACATGCTTAACGAATCAGTTGCTTTAGGTAACGAAGGTTCTTTCGAAACTGTGGTATTCCCAATCGTGAGAAGAGTATTCTCAAAATTATTAGCTAACGAAATCGTTTCGGTTCAAGCATTAAACTTACCTATTGGTAAATTGTTCTATTTCATTCCGAAATTGGATAATTCAGCGTTTGACGCTACTTATGCGGGTATTCCAAAAACCGCTCAAAGTAACGTAAGTGCTAACCTTTATGATTCTTTCTACGGAGAGAACGGTCTTTATGACAAATCTAAAGGTGCTGCTACTACTTTAACTGGAGCTACAACTACAGCTAACTTGTATCAATTTGACTCAGCTTCTGCTAGTGGTTACGCTACTTTGGCTGGTACATCTTGTGCAACTGGCGCAACTTCAATCATCAAGGTTGATTTCGCTGCATCAATCACTAACTGGGAAAATGCTGAAGAAGTTATGTCTACATTGGCAATCGCTTCAGTTACTTCTGGTGCTGATTTCGATTTCTATTTACCAGCTCAAAAATATGGTAAATCAATCATGGATTCAAGTGGTGTTGTTTACATTGCCGTTGTTAACAACAGTGCAACAGTAGCATTACCTTTGACTGGTTTAACCGTAACAGCTAAAGAATACGAATCTTTAGAGTACAATGATCAAATGGGTGAAGTAAGCTTCGAACTTCAATCTGTAACAGTTTCTGTTATTGAAAGAAAGTTAAGAGCTCAATGGTCTCCAGAATTAGCTCAAGACGTATCAGCGTTCCATAACATTGATGCAGAAGCTGAATTGACAGCTTTATTGTCTGAGCAAGTTGCTGCTGAGATTGACCGTGAAATTTTACGTGACTTACGTAGAGGTGCTGCATGGAGAATGACTTGGGATTACTCTGGTTCAAGAGTTAACACAGGTGGTTTATCTGCAACAAACGGTTTCTATACTCAAAAAGATTGGAACCAAACTTTGATCACTGCGATCAACCAAGTTTCTGCACAAATCCACAAAGCTACTTTAAGAGGTGGTGCTAACTGGATCGTAGTTTCTGCTGAGGTTTCAGCTATCTTGGACGACTTAGAATACTTCCACGTATCTAACGCTGCTCCAGAGCAAGACAAATATAACATGGGTATTGAAAGAATCGGTTCATTGGGTGGAAGATACCAAGTTTACCGTGATCCTTACTTCCCAGCTGATACAATCTTGATGGGTCACAAAGGTACATCTTTGTTGGATACAGGTTACATCTACGCACCATACGTGCCAATGCAATTAACTCCTACAATGTACAACCCATTCACCTTTGCACCAGTTAAAGGTATCATGACTCGTTACGCTAAGAAAATGGTTAACAACCGTTTCTATGGTGTAATCAAGTGTCAGAATATCGTTAGCTTCGGTATCACAGGTTTAAGATAATCTTAGGGTTACATTAAAAATTAAAAGGGTGGATTTTTTCCACCCTTTTTTTGTTTATATTTGTTTGTTTTTTTACTATATTTGTATGGTTAATTAGAAACATTTATGAAAAAATTATTATACATCGCCCCACACCTTTCCACAGGCGGTTTACCACAGTACTTAACTAAAAAAATTGAATTACTTAGAGATTCATTTGACATTTATGTTGTTGAATGGTCTAACCACACTGGTGGTGTGTTGGTTGTACAAAGAGATAAAATAACTTCAATGGTCGCCCCAGATAAATTTTTTACTCTGGAAGAAAATAAAATTCAACTAATTGATATTATTAATAGGGTATCACCAGATATTGTACACTTAGAAGAAATTCCTGAATATTTCATGGATTTTGAGGTTGCAAAAGAAATTTACAAAAAAGATCGTAACTATGTTATTGTAGAAACTTCTCACGATTCATCATACGATGCCACACAAAAGAAATTTTTCCCAGATAAATTTATGTTTGTATCTGATTGGCAAATTAAATTATTTGAATCAATCGATATCCCAAAAGTTTTGGTTGAATACCCTATTGAATATAAACAAAGGCCAAATAGAGAAGATGCATTAAAAGACCTTGGTTTAGATCCTAGTAAAAAACACGTATTACACGTTGGTTTATTTACACCAAGAAAAAATCAAAAAGAATTTTTTGATTACGCAAGATCTTTACCTGAATATGTTTTCCATTCTGTTGGTAATCAAGCTGGCAACTTTGCTCATTACTGGGAACCTTTGATGAAAGATAAACCAGAAAATGTTGTTTGGCATGGTGAAAGAAAAGATGTTGACAGGTTTTATCAGGCGATGGATTTATTCCTATTCACATCTAGAGGTACAGATAATGATAAGGAAACAATGCCTTTGGTTATCCGTGAAGCGATTTCCTGGAATTTACCAATTTTAATTTACAACCTTGGCGTTTATCTTAATTATTTCGATAAGTTTGATAATATCAAGTACTTAGATTTTTCTGATTTTAACAAAAATTGTTCTTTAATCAAAGAAGTTTTAGAAAATGGTATTGAATTTCAACCAAAAGTTAAAGAAATTAACAAAGAAAAAGAAGCTATCATTATTTCAACATATCCAACAACAAAAAGTGTTTTTGATACAACAGTTGAATGTATTTTAGCGGCTAAAAGAACGGGTAGAAAAGTTATTTTAACATCACATTTACCAGTTTCACCAGATTTACAAAATTTGGTAGATTATTATATCTACGATAAAAACAATATTTTAACAAAACATACATTCTACTCCCAAAGTAGATATAGTGAAGCTGATTTCTTTGCTTTTGTTAACTTAAGAGGTGAAGGTAACGATGTTTATCACGGCCCAACTTGCTACACAAATTATTATAATGGCGCTGCGTTGGCAAACGAATTGGGTATGGAAAAAGTTTATTTCCTTAACTACGATTATGTTCTAAAAAATGATGCGTATCTAGATAACATTTCAAATATATTAGATACAAAATCCGCTTATTTTGGTGATATGCCAAACAATCCAGAAGGTCATTCAGTTACCACATTTTTTATGGGTATTAGACCGTCTTTTTATTTAAATTCCGTAGAGCCAATATCTTGCGCACAAGATTATGAAAATTTAAGAACAAAATGGGGTTCATTTAGTAATGGGTACGAAAATATGATGTTTTTTGCCTTCAAAGATAAAATGAACCAAATCGAATTGGTTGGTGAAGAACAGTTTAAAAATGAAGTGGCGACTAATTTCCACCATAGAGATTATTCTAGGGTTGAATATTTCACAGTTTTGCCAACAACAGTACCTAACTCGTTTGCTGTTTATTTCCAGGTATCAAATTCAATTGACAGTAGAATTGTTAATATTAAAATTAATAAGAATGGGTCTTTACTTAAAGAGGAACAAATTACTGTAACAGGTAGAGGTGCTTGGTATAACATGGTTGGTTATAATTTAGATGAAAACGCTGAATATACCGTTGATTATCAGTCCTTTGATAAGGATACCCAACAATTTATTGAAAGTAAGTTTTTAAGAATTAACAATGATTATATCACAAATGTCTTACCGAATAACGGAATGTTTGAATATAAAGGTGATATTAACGGCATCAATTTATTGAGTGATAATGATAGTTCAAAACCTAAAATTAGAATTGTACATTTAGTTACTGAACCATCAACCAACCCTAAAGAGTTACGTTCAGCTTTTTCTTTAAAAGATTTTGCTAGTAACTTCGACAATGTTGAATACTATGAAAAAATCAACGAGATCTACAAAGAGTTACCGCCAGTTGATACGTGTAATAGACCACATGATGTTGCACCTGAACCAGGGTACTTCAAACTATCCCCAGGGCATTACGGCTGTTTCTTGGCACATAAAAACGGTATAACTTTACCAGATAACAACAAATATGATTTCATCTTAGTGTTTGAGGGTGATGTCATAATTGATGCACCTTACCAGGAATTGTATGATAATTTAATTAGATGGTCACAACTGGCTAAAGAAGAAAATGTTGATATGGTCGGTTTTGGTAACTACTGCGCTGAGAGATATAGTGGTGAGCGTGAGGATTTAATGCTTAATTTAAGTATTTTTGCACCAGCGCAATCTTACTTGATTAATAGAGAAAAATTACCTACTTTTGTAGAAAGATTTGAAACGTGTAAATGGGATGCGTTTGACTTGTGGATGACCAAAGTTGCCAAACTACACGGTGCAATGGCAAACAAGATTTATACTAAACATTTACCAGGATATTCTATTGTAGATAGAAAAGATAAAAATAAAGACAACGACTACGCAGCAATTTTCACTAATTAATGTATTTACACGGGCATAAATTAAACACTAAACACCCAGATTTTAGTCTTGGGTGGTGTGAATCGGTATTTAAAGAAATTTGGTTAGATCACGAATACTCAAGATATGGTGTTGAAGTTGAAAAAGGGGATATTGTTGTTGACTGTGGTGCTAATGTTGGTTTTTTTACTAACTACGCACTAAATTATCGTAAAGCAAAACATGTTTACTCATTTGAGTGTGATGAAACTTATGTGGAATGTTTAAGACAAAATACAAATGAAAATGTTACCATAACACAAGCATTTGTTTCGGATAGAGATGAAATTGGTCACTATAACATAGAGAGAATGTTACATGATTTTGGTTTAACCCACATCGATTTTATTAAAGTTGACATTGAGTGGTGGGAATACCCATTATTAATTAACATGTCAAATGATACGATGAAAAGAGCGAACAAATGGGTAGTAGAACTACATAGTATATATGATAATTATGATAAAATATTAGATATAATTGAAAAATTTACATTAAATGGGTTTGATGTAAATTATGAACAAGTACACAAAGAAACAAACCTAGCATTATTATACGCAAAAAAGAGAATATGAAAATTTGTCAAGTACATCCTGGATGTGGAATACCAGTGCCACCACCTAATTGGGGTGCTGTAGAAAAAATAGTATGGGAATTTACCCAGAATTTAAGATTATTAGGGCATGAGGTTGACATCAAATATGCAAATGAAATTCAACCAGGTGAATATGATGTTGTTCACGTGCACATGGCCAATTTATGCCATTTTTTACACGATAGAGGTATACCATACATTTATCAATTACATGATCACCACGCTTATTACTATGGTAAGGGGTCTTATGTGTTCAACCAAAATAATAGGGCTATTCTCGAGTCACAGGTTTCATTAATGCCAGGTAGATTTTTAGTACCTTACTTTGAAACAGAAAAAGCTATTTATTTTTCACATGGTGTGAATACCGATTTTTATCACCCTTCAGACATCAGACCTAAAGAGCATAAACTATTATGTTTAGCTAATAACGGATTAGCTGGTATGGATGGGTACGATAGAAAAGGTTTTGGCTTTGCAATTCAAGCCGCAATGGCAAGAAATCTACCGATCACAATTGCTGGTCCAAGAAATAACCAAAATTTCTTTAATGAGAATCCGTGGGTTAATGGGTACGCAAAATTATCAATTGAGTGGGAACCTAATCAAGATGAATTAGTTAATCTATACCATAGACATACAATTTTTATGCACCCTTCTGAATTAGAAGCTGGCCACCCTAATTTAACTATATTAGAGGCCGCTGCATGTGGCTTACCAATTAACGGTGCCATTGAGATGGAAACTGATTTTAACGGTATGTGGAGAGCACCTAGAAAGGTTACAGATATTGTACGTGGGTTAGATGATATTATAGCTAATTACGATTCATACCGTGAAAGAGCTATTCAACACGCTGAGTCTTTATCATGGTACAATAGATCAAAAGAATTATTAGAAGTTTATAAACAATACGCACAACAATGAGGATATTAGGGCTTTCAGCTGGATCACATTCTTGTGGTATAAGCTTAATAGAGAACGGTAAGATAATCTTTTCTTTAGAAGAAGAAAGGCATACAAGAATAAAAGTTTACAAAGATTTTTATGGCGGTTATTTTAGATACCCACAGTTATCAATGTATGAAGCGGTTAAAAGATTTAACCTAGATCCAAACTCAGTTGATTATATAACGAGTTATTACCCCAAACATGAGGTTAAAGTATTTTGGGAAAGCTTAGGGTTAGGTCTATTCCCTGAACAGAAATTCATATTCATTGATCATCATGATTCACATGCTGGGACCGCTTATTATATGAGCGGTTTTGATGATGACACACTTGTTGTTACCATGGATGCCAGCGGTGGACAGTATAGTGCAAAATATTTCGTAGGTTCTAATGGTGATTTAGATTATATCGATGGTTTGGATTTAACAAGAAAATCTTTTGGTCATTATTATGCCATGTTAACAGAATTTTTAGGTTTTAGAAGACTTAAAGATGAAGGTAAAGTTGTTGGTATGGCCGCACACGGTAGACATGATAGCCTATCATACCAAGCCTTTAATGAGTGTATTAAAATTGAGGGTATACACACCGATAAAGACCAATCAGACGTACTATTAGGTCAAATTTATGTTGATTTTTATACCAGATATTATAAATCATTAGGTTCTAAAGTGTTTTTTGGGACAAAAGCTGACTTAGCATATACAGGGCAATTTGTTTTTGAGGAAAAAATATTACAAGTTTTTAATAACTTACATAACATGTACCCAAACATTAAAAAAGTTGCTGTAGCTGGTGGAGTTTTTGCTAATGTAAAATTAAATAAACGCATCAATGAATTATATTGGGTTAATGAAATGTTTGTCGCACCCCCAATGGGTGATGAAGGTTGTCCGCTTGGTTGTGCTTTATTGGTACATAAAATGTTTACACCAGGGTTCAAACCATTTAGATTAGAAAACATGTTTATGGGTACGGAGTATACTGATACTGAAGTTGGTGAACATTTTTGGGACCAAAATAAATTTTCAAGGGAGATATTCACCCCAGAATTGGCAGCAAAATACTTGGCTGAAGGTAAAATTATCGGTATGTTCAACGGAAGGTATGAGCACGGCCCAAGGGCTTTAGGTAATCGTAGTATTATTGGTGAGGTAACTAACCCAGATACATATGATAAAATTAATAACAAACTACAAAGAAATGATTTCATGCCATTTGCGCCAGCTGTAATGGAAGAACATGCTGATACAATTTTTAATGTCACAAAATCAAGATATACAGCTGAGTTTATGACGATGTTATATGATACAAGACCTGAGTGGGCCAATAGAATACCAACAGTTGTTCATCCTAAGGATAAAACGGCTAGGATACAAATAGTAACTAAAACAAGCAATCCAACATTCTATAAAGTTTTGGATGAATATAATAAAATAACTGGCGTACCTGTTCTTTTAAATACATCATTTAATGTACACGAAGAACCAATCGTATGTCACCCAAACGAAGCGTTTAATCATTTACAGAATGACGTTGTTGACTTATTAATAATAAATAATTTTATCTACAAAAAATATGAAGGACATCTTAATTAACGAATACAATAATACTGAAATCTTAGCAAAAGATTACAAACAACCAGCAAACTCATTTATAGTACATTTTGTAAATGGTGCTTTATGTGAAATTAAAGGACCGATATCAAAAAAATACAAGGTTGTTTTTTCTGATAATAAAACTGGGCACGTTCATCACGTATCTGAGATTACAAATAACATGTGGACTAAAAGTGCCATTGAATATTTTATCGAATGGAATATTAAAGTATATGAGTTAGAAACGGAAGAGTTAGTTTTTGAACACACATACGATTGTAAAGATAAAAGGGTTTACATCCATTTAGATAGCTCTGCTGTTGGTGATACAATGGCTTGGTTTCCGTATGCGGATGAGTTCAGAAAAAAACACGGGTGTAAAGTTTTGTGCTCAACATTCCATAATGAATGGTTTGAGGGTATGTTAAACCTGGTACACCTGTTATTGATTTATACGCAATGTATAAGATTGGTTGGTTTTACGATAATAAAGAAGTTGTTAAAACCAAAATCCCGATTGATTTTAAACAGCACCCTTTACAAGAAACTAGTTCATGTATTCTAGGGTTGGATTATGAAGAGGTTAAACCAAAGGTTTTTGTACCAGAAGAGCCTAGTAGAATTGAAGGTAAATATGTTATTATTGCACCTCACGCATCTGCACACGCTAAATATTGGAATCATCCAGGCGGATGGCAAGGTGTTATTGATCACTTAAATGCTAGTGGTTATAAGGTTGTTATGATTACATCAGAAAAACTGGGTGATGCTTGGCATGATTCAAAACTTGGTGGTACATTAAGAAATGTTATTGATAAAACTGGTGGTCATATTGATCTGGTTGACAGAATGATTGACATTAAACACGCATCGGCTTTTATTGGTTTAGGTAGTGGTTTAAGTTGGTTATCTTGGGCTATCGGAACACCTACAGTTCTTATCTCTGGATTTAGTTACCCTTTATCTGAGTTTGCTGACTGTGAAAGGATTTTTAACCCAAATGTTTGTAACGGATGTTTTAATAGACATTGGTTAAACCCAGGGGATTGGGAATGGTGCCCAGATCACAAAGATACACCAAGACACTTTGAATGTTCTAAAACTATTGAAACTCAAACTGTTATAGACGCTGTTAATAGACTTTTAACCAAAAAAGAAGAGCCAGTTCAAGAGGTCATTGAAGAAAATTTAGAAAAAAAAGATAAAAAAAGTTTTTTTGGTAAGTTTTTTTAGGTATATTTGTTGCTATAACATATAATAGCAACAACTATGTTTTATAAATATGACGAAAAACAACTCAAATTTGTTAAGAACAAATTGGGTATAAGGATAGCATTAGGAACCACCATTTTATTGATGGTTGGTTCCTTTTTTATTGGTAGGTATACCAGCGGTACACTCACTAAATATGAAAAAGAGTATATTCATATTAATTGGGAAAAAGAACGTAACGCTATTAATAAAGAAAAACTAGCTAAAGAACTAAAAGAATCTGGTATTAAATTCCCACACATTATAATGGCCCAGGCTATTATTGAATCTGGTAATTTTAAGAGCGACCTTTATAAATCAAATAATAATCTATTTGGTATGACAATACCTGGTTCAAGAAATACCACCAATATTGCTGTTGATGGTAAATATGCTAAATATAACACATGGCAAAGGTGTGTGCTTGATATGGCTTATCTGCAACAATATAATTTAAAGGGTATTAGATTAGGTAATGATGAGGATTACTTTATATATTTGAAAAATAGTAATTACGCTGAAGCTCCGAATTATATAGCCGCTTTAAAAAACGTAATAGATAAAGAAAATTTAAAATCTTATTTTAATGAGTAAAGAAAAATTAAAAGATATTCTTTCAACACCAACTTATTGTGGGCAAGAACAATATCTTATAGCAAAAATAACCAAATATCTTAGTGAAAGTAATCTGGATTATGTTATTGATGAACACGGTAATATCTTCGTAACAAAGGGTATTGCCGAACATTATCCATGTGTTGTTGCACACACTGATTCTGTGCATAGAATTGTTGATATGGATATCTTACATCACCCAGATGAAGAAGACATTATATATGCGGTTGAAAAAGGCACAAATAAGCCCACTGGCTGCGGTGGGGATAATAAAGCGGGTGTTTATGTATGTTTGGAGTTACTTGAGCGTGTAGAGGTCTTAAAAGCGGCTTTTTTCGTATCTGAGGAATATGGTTGTTTCGGGTCAACACTAGCAGATGAAGTTTTTTTTCAGGATGTTGGTTATGCTTTACAATTTGATGCACCTGAAAACGATTGGGTTACACACTATTGTAATGGTGTTAAGTTATTTGACGAAAATGGTGATTTTTATAAAACAATAAAGCCAATATTGGAAGATTACATGGGTGATTATTCTTTAGGTAGACACCCATATACTGATGTTAGTATTCTTGGTGCGTTTTATGATTTTTCATGCATCAACTATTCAGTAGGTTATTATAACATGCATTCAAAGATGGAGTATGTTAGTATTAGTTTTGCACAACAAGCCAGAAATATCGCTTTAGAGATCATTACATCCCTGGGTAATATAAAGTACACATTTGTTGATGAAAACGTCAGAATTGATAAGGAAAAGGCTAAAGAAAGGGCTTTAAAATCACTTAACGGTTTAAGGAAATAAAAAAAGGGGCGCTAGGCCCCTTTCTTATTTTATTATTTCTTTAAATCTTGGATCTCTTTATCAAGATCTTTTATCGCCTCGATAAGTAAACCAACCAAGTTTGAGTAAGCTACCGCTAAGTGTCCATCGGATTCCCTTGTCGAGATAACTTCTGGGACAACTTTTTGAACTTCCTGTGCAATAACACCCATTTTCAAAGATTTATCTTCAATATCATTTCTTGTATAGTTAACACCTCTCATATTTCTTACTTTATTTAAGGCATCACTAATTGTAACAACATTGTCCTTAACTCTTTGATCTGAGTATGCAATAACATCAGCAGATGCGTAGATAGTACCAGTAACATCTAATGTATATGCTGGAGTAGCGTTGTTAATACCTAATCTTGTATTAGCTATATCCGCTTTCAAGAAGCTAACGCTTTGTACTTGTGTTGTACTCACAGTTCTAACTAAGTAGTCAGGTTGGTTTGTGAATGAACCACCGCTGATACCTGATGTACCGCTAATTGATTGTCCACTTGTTCCAGCAACACCTGATGTACCGTTTGAACCATTAATACCTGAAGTACCACCAGCTCCATTTGCACCTGAGTTACCAGCAGCTCCAGCGGTACCATTTGTACCATTTGCACCAGATGTACCATTTGTACCAGATGTACCTGAAGAAGCTGACAATCTACCAGTACCAGCCGTACCGCCAGCACCTGAAGTACCAGATGTACCTGAAGTACCAGAAGATCCGTTAGCACCCGAAGTACCGTTAGCACCAACACCTGATGTACCAGCACCTGATGTACCTGAAGTACCAGCTGTTGCTGAAGTACCAGAAGAACCAGCTGTACGAGAAAGACCCGATACACCACCAGTACCAGTTGTACCACCTGTTGCAGAAGAACCTGATAAACCACTAATACCTGAGTTACCGTTGTTACCAGACGTACCGTTTGTACCAGTTGATCCTGAAGAACCAGAAGTACGAGATAAACCACTAGCCCCAGCGTTACCATTATTACCAACAGTACCGTTTGTACCAGTTGATCCTGAACTACCTGATGTACCACTTGCCTGTGTTACGCCAAAACCTGCGCTTAATGCATTAGCACCCACAGTACCATTTGTACCGCTTGATCCTGAAGAACCAGAAGAGCCAGAGTTTGCAGAAGCACCAATGTTACCAGCATTACCTGAAGTACCATTTGTACCAGTTGATCCAGATGAGCCACTTAATGCTGACGCACCTATGTTACCCGCAGCACCGTTTGTACCATTAGACCCTGAAGAACCAGATGAACCAGAGGCTCCTGAGTTAGCAACTAAACCTATTGTACCGCTTGTACCTGAAGAACCACTTGATCCTGAAGCACCTGATATTCTATCATTACCACTTGTACCCTGAGTACCAGTTGATCCAGAAGATCCAGATGAACCAGAGTTTGCCGATAATCCGTTAGCACCAGCATTACCTGAGGTACCGTTTGTACCTGTAGATCCAGACGAACCACTCAATGCTGATGCACCAATGTTACCCGCAGCACCATTTGTACCATTTGTTCCCGAAGAACCAGATGTACCTGAAAGTGTACTTGTACCAGAAGGAACAACCAAACCATTTGTACCAGCCGTACCTGTAGATCCAGATGAACCACTATTACCTGAGTTACCGTTAGCGCCATTGTTACCGTTAGTACCGTTTGTACCATTTGAACCCGATAAACCACTATTACCTGAGTTACCGTTAGCGCCATTGTTACCGTTAGTACCAGTAGAACCATTTGTACCACTTAAGCCAGAGTTACCGCTGTTACCATTCACACCGATAGTACCATTTGTTCCTGAAGAACCACTTGATCCAGAAGAACCAGATAATCTTGATAAACCTGAAACACCATCTGTACCTGAAGTACCAGTTGATCCAGCTGAACCTGAAGAACCTGAGCTTCTGCTTAAACCCGATTGACCATCTGTACCTGAGGTACCTGATGTTCCAGCTGTTGCAGAAGAACCAGCTAATCTACTTAAACCTGATGTACCAACCGTACCGTTTGTTCCTGAAGAACCACTTGATCCAGACGAACCTGAAGCACCTGAGTTAGCCATTAAACCGACTGTACCGTTTGTACCGTTTGAACCACTTGAACCAGATGCACCACTTACAGCGTTGTTACCATTGTTACCTGAGGTACCGTTTGTACCTGTAGATCCAGACGAACCACTCAATGCTGATGCACCATTACCACCGTTTATACCGTTTGTACCAGTTGACCCTGAAGAACCGCTAGAGCCAGAGTTAGCACTCAATCCGTTGTTACCCGCAGCACCATTTGTACCAAACGTACCTGATGATCCTGAAGAACCTGAAAGTGTACTTGTGCCAGAAGGAACGGCTAAACCATTTGTACCAGCCGTACCTGTAGATCCAGATGAACCAGAAGATGCTGAAGAACCACTTAATTGTGATAAACCTGAGTTACCAGTTGTACCTGAAGTACCAGTTGAACCACTGGTACCTGAAGAACCAGAGTTTCTTGATAACCCTGACGCACCATCAGTACCCGCAGTACCAGTTGTACCAGAAGAACCTGAAGTTGCAGAAGAACCAGCTAATCTACTTAAACCTGATGTACCATTTGTACCATTTGTTCCTGAAGAACCAGATGACCCTGAGGAACCAGAAGCACCTGAGTTAGCCATTAAACCAACAGTACCGTTTGTACCATTAGATCCTGAAGAGCCTGAAGCGCCACTTACCGCATTGTTACCATTATTACCGTTAGTACCGTTTGTACCTGTAGATCCAGACGAACCTGAGTTTGCAGAGGCACCACTATTACCAGCAGCTCCAGCAGTACCATTTGTACCAGTTGTTCCTGAAGAACCTGAAGAACCCGACAATTGTGATAAACCACTATTACCAGCAACACCCGCAGTACCAGTTGTACCAGAAGTTCCTGAAGAACCACTTATCGCAGAAAAAGTACTTTGACCTGAAGTTGCGTTAAGACCGTTTGTACCAGACGTACCTGATGAACCAGCTGTTGCTGAAGAACCAGACAACCTACTTAAACCAGAAACACCATCTGTACCTGAAGTACCTGTTGAACCAGCTGATCCAGAAGAACCTGATGTATCACTTGCAGCGGATATACCATCTGTACCTGAAGTACCTGATGTACCAGCTGTTGCTGAAGAACCAGACAATCTTGATAAACCTGATGTACCAACTGTACCATTTGTTCCTGAAGAACCAGATGAAGCAGATGAGCCACTTAATGCGCTTAAACCGTTATTACCAGCATTACCTGAAGTACCATTTGTACCAGTTGATCCAGATGAACCACTTAATGCTGACGCACCTATGTTACCTGCCACACCATTTGTACCATTTGAACCTGAGGTTGCAGATGAACCACTTAATTGTGATAAACCTGAAGCGCCAGCTGTACCTGAAGTACCAGTTGTACCTGATGTCGCTGATGAACCGCTATTTAAGCTTAATCCTGAAGCACCCGCAGTACCATTTGTTCCTGAAGAACCTGAAGTTGCTGAAGAACCAGAACTACCACTTAAACCACTATTACCTGAATTACCCGCAGTACCATTTGTACCTGTTGATCCTGAAGAACCTGAGGTCCCTGAAGATCTACTCAATGCCGATGCACCGTCTGTACCAGCGGTACCAGTTGTTCCAGAAGTACCTGAAGTACCAGCAGAGCCAGATAATCTTGACAATCCTGATGTACCAACTGTACCGTTTGTTCCTGAAGAACCTGAAGAAGCGCTTGATCCGCTTAATTGAGACAATCCTGAATTACCAGCTGTTCCGTTTGATCCGCTCGTACCTGAAGTTGCGGATGAACCAGATGAACCTGCGCTACCACTTAATTGTGATAAACCGTTTGTACCCGCAGTACCTGTTGATCCAGAAGATGCTGAAGAACCAGCTGTTGCACTCAATCCTGAGTTACCAGCCGCACCTGAAGTACCGTTTGAACCTGTACTACCTGAGCTACCAGATGTACCAGAAGATCTACTCAAACCAGATTGGCCATTAGTACCTGAAGTACCAGTTGAACCAGCTGAACCTGAGCTACCACTTAATTGTGATAGACCATTTGTACCTGCTGTACCTGAAGTAGCTGAAGTACCAGCTGATCCTGAAGAACCGCTATTTGCACTAGCACCATTTGTACCGTTTGTACCAGTTGATCCACTTGATCCAGATGTTCCACTTGATTTACTTAATGATGATTGACCATCTGTTCCATTTGTTCCAGAAGAACCACTTGTTCCTGAAGAACCTGAAGATCTACTTAAACCTGATGTA
>Ga0315906_10002749_pt1 | contig 24050 bp, 24 predicted proteins | sample LakEriMetagenome_4_FD_203526 | JGI IMG/M metagenome (GOLD analysis project Ga0315906, IMG submission 203526) | Freshwater fungal communities from buoy surface, Lake Erie, Ohio, United States - Buoy 2 MA122 | ecosystem: Environmental > Aquatic > Freshwater > Lake > Lake biofilm | place: USA...
GAAGTGTGTTCATGGTGCTGAATACCTGAAGGTCAAGGAGATCCTCGATCACTTCTCTTCGATGTGCAGCGGTAAGTTGCATGAACGGAACATAGGAAGCGGATCCAATGACAACGATCTGGGCAAAAGATTTCTGATTCATCTTCAGGATGTTGTCTTCGAGATACTCTTGGTACTCACGGACCGCAGCATTCTGGTCTACCAAAACACCGTCCTGGTAAATCTCAAACACTGCTGGTTTGATTCCACGCTTGATCATATACTCTTTCGAGCCGATAGCAAACTCCAACTCAACGACAGTCTTACCGTTGTTGATGCTGTTAACCAACTGGTCTTTCTTGACGTTCCTGAAAGGCTTTCCAAAAAGAGCAAACGATATCGCGTCAAGGATAGTAGATTTGCCAGCACCGTTATCACCAACAATCAAAGTGGTGTGGGAACGATTCAGTTGCACTTCGGTAAAGCAGTCGCCAGTGCTTAGAAAATTACGCCAGCGTACTTTCTTAAAGGTTATCATTCAGAACTCGCAGCATCTCTGTAAAGGTCACGAAGTAACTCCGTCAAATCCTGACGGTTACCTTTGATATCCATCTGGTCAATGAAGCCGTTCAAAATAGTCAAAGTGTCTTGTGCTTCATCGACAAAATCATCATCGTCAAGGTCAATTTTATCACCATCATCAAGTATTTTCAAGTCCTTAACGCCAGCAGCCTCAAACTTATTGATCAGCATATCGAACCAGTAGGGGTTGGTCTTTTTCTCAACAACCAACTTCACATAGTTATCTCGGTATGGCTCACAGTCAATCAGAACATCTTCCATGCTTTTACCTTCATCGTTGTAGGTAACTTTATGGAACATCTCGAATGGATTAACGATATGCTCAAGGATTCGGTTGGAAGTGTCGTAGATATGAAACCCTCTCACATCACCGTAGTCACTCCAGGTCATTTGGTAAGGCGCACCAAGATAATTGATGTTGCCAGAACTCGACTTGTGGTGGTAGTGACCTGTCATGACCTGATCGAATTTCTCAAATACCTTTGGCGACATACCGTGGTCGTTGACATTACCTTTATACATGGCAAAGCCAGACAGTTCCAGGTGACCAAACAGAACCTGTGCGTCTGTTGTTTCAATTGCCTTCATTGCATGTTCATAGTTGCCAGAACAGATCCAGGGCATAAGCAACACTTTCAGATTATCGATCATCACTTCGGTAGCGTCTTTGTACACAAATACATTCGGGTACTTGTCTACGTTCAACTCTTCCATCGCGTTCAGGTCATTGGTGTTCTTATAGAACACATCATGGTTTCCAAGAATGATGTGCAGCTCAATACCATTGGCTACACACATTTCAATGAAGTCTTCTCTCAGTCGTTTCGCAGAAGCAAAATTAATATACTTTCTACGATCAACAATATCACCCAGATGGAAAATACGGCTGATGCCCTGCCGTCTAAGCGTAGGAAAGAAAACGCCTTCGTAAAAGCGTTTAAAATATTCTGAGAAATTTTGATCATCGTTGCGAACACCCCAGTGAGTGTCGTTTATCATGGCAATTTTTGATGTCATTTTTTTCTTTCATTATTATAAGAACGAATAGCGGTATCACAAAATTCACGGATAACCGTCAGCACCTGAACATAATTATATCTTATGTGTTCAGGAAGCTTCCGATTCGTTGCCTGTTTCGCCCAGTCCTGTATCATCCCAGGAATCTGGTGGTTCGATCTCTGTTCCATCTATTAAATCCTCTAATTCAAAATGTGCTTCGGTTGCGCTGTCTTCTAGTGCGTCAACTTGGCGTTCTCGTCTACGGTGCTTTTTCTTCATCCAGGCTTCGTAGGTTGTTGTAAAATCATTCATCTTATCGCTGCTTGTAGTGAAGGCAATTGTGATACCTTCATCCATGTCCTGGTCGGACACATCGAACATCTCGTTGAATGTGACGGAATGCTCGAACAACTTTTGCTTCATGTAAAGCTGTTTCTTTTCTTTCTGGATTCTTCTAAGGAATGCGTACCAGATAATTGTCGTGAAATAAGAGAATGGGTTCTGGGTCTTATTCGGATCGAAGTTGTGAAAATACATACAGCAGTTTTCTATTCCATCAGAAACCATTTCTTCCTTGAATGGATAGTTGTAGAAGTTAGGCTTCTTGACTACGTTTTTAGCGATCATCAAAAAGCAACTTCCAACATACTCTGGTATTCTAGGCGGTTTTTCTCCAGCATCTAAAGCAGCCTTGACTGCTTTTTTGTGCTCTACAATCGCCTCATACATTTTTTTATTATCTACGTAATGTGTACTCAATTAAGCTTATTCCTAGGTGGTTTTTTGTTATTAACTATCACCACATCGCTGTCAGCATCATCTTCAAGATACTCCTTTCGATCAGCAAAACGTTTCATGGCTTGGTCTATTTCTATTGCAAACTTCCCGATTTCCCCATCAAGCTCTGGGATAACTAGGGTGTTTAGTAGGGTGACTGTCTTGTTATAGAACTCAACATGCTGACCTTTGAGTTCACTGATTGAGACAATGTTCATCCTATTTATAGAGATATTTTCATTGGTAGTGAATGGACTATAGACAGTATATCCAAGAGATAGTTTCCCTGTAGCAGCTGTGTCCAGGATACGAACTGGGTTTTTAACTGCGATAGAGAATAATCCACGCTTGACGATCTCGCAGATAATCTCTATATTATTTGTCTTGATAACCCATAGCTTCATGTTATTTTCACTGTGTATGTTTTGTATTCAAACTGCTCTTGTGCGTAGATGTTCATTCGCTCGACAAAGTGCAGCAGCGTATAGTTCTTTTTATCGTTCCAGGCAAGATCGTCTGCAATGTCATAGAGTGTGGCGATGGTCTTACCATCTGCTTTACGCAACACACGACCAATAGACTGTAGGTTTCTAATCTTGCCCTTCGATGGACTTGCAAATATCACATCGTCCAGGTTCGGAATGTTTGTACCCGTAGACATTGTTCCGAATGATGCGATGATAATTGCATTCTTTTCTTTCATGACAATATGGCGAATAGCTTCACGCTCATCACCAGCAACACCACCATGAATAAAGAACACTTTACGCCCCTGCGCTTCAGCTTCTTCTTTTATCATATTATACAGTATTTTGCCGTGTTTGTCTACAAATTGGAACAGCAAAAGTGTATTACCTTTCAAAGAAAGCGTCAGGTTTTTGATGAACTTATTTCGTGCTGCATTCGATATCAAAAAGTCCATCTCTTGCGGGTAGGTCATTTTGGCAACAACTTTTCTTTCTTCTTCTTTGTACAGAAGCACAATAGCTTTGATGATGAAGTCTGATGCGTGTTTCTGGTCGATCATTTCGGCAGTGGTGATCACCTGATTCATCTTACCAAACAACCCTTCCAGCACCAGCTTGTTGGTCTGTGTGCCGTCCAGCGTACCCGTGAAGCCGAAGCGGTATCCGATGTTTTCCATCTTCGACATGATACTAACCAGCGACTTGGCTTTAAAGTTATGCGCCTCGTCACCAATGACAACATCGTAAGACTCAAACCACTTCTTCGGCATATCAACAATAGACTGCCATGTGGTAATGACCACGGGTTTGTCAGTTACTTTGTCTTGTCCCTGATAGACCTTATGGACATACTTTTCAGAATCAAATCCATACTCAGCAAAGTCAGAGTAGAGCTGGTGGACCAGGGATATCGATGGTACTACGATCAACGTCTTCTTGCGATAGTGTCTGGTGATCAGATAGATCATCAGCGACTTACCAGAAGCAGTAGGCGAAATCAAAAGACTTCTCTTGTTTCTTATCGCATGAACCACACCATCGAGCTGATAGTCGTGCGGTTTGAATGGAAGCTTCAGACTTTCTACCAGTTGTTCCAATTCGTGTAGCGAGAACTCGTCTGCTGCGAACAAGGGATCCACTATGACGGGGTATTCTTTATCATCACAGAAGCGTACAATACTATCGACCAGACCGCGATATATCAAGCCTGTCGTGGTGTTGAGTAGGCGTATCTTGCCGTCCCATATCTTGTTTTTGTATTTCGGTGAGAACTTAGCCCCAGGAACCATGAAGGTGAAGGCATCGCACATTTCATACATGATAGAGGGTTCACATCGAACCCTCAAAAACGTTTCACTGTAATGTTCTAGCTTTACCAAATCACTCATTAACCACCAACTTGGAACCTCGCCCACTCGATAGCAGACTTGATATTGAAACCCCTTTCACGCAGAGTCTTGATAACACTTTCCAGGAAGTCTACCTTCTCTTGCTGATATCCGATCTTCAGGGCTTGTTTGATAATATCTGGGTCTGCATCAATATAGGTTGGTAGGTCGGCTTTGAGAACTCGTATAGGGTTTTGTTCCCATCCACGCTCGTCAAGTTCTGCTTTGTCCATACCACCCATGTAGTAGACTTGCTTATCTTTGAGCAAGACCTTATAATCAGCCTGTGCCTTACGCAAGGCAAGACGTTCATCGATATAGATCTTGTAATACTTCGAGTGCAGCTTAGGAATCTTGATAGCTTCATTACCAAGTTCCATACGGTCTATATTAGCGTCTGCTTCCCAAAGTGCTTGAATTTCATCAATACGCATAGCAATTCCCAAAGATTTGATTATAACATATTTCTATGATATAATCAAGCCCCGTATTCTTGTGGGTCTCTTGAAACGGTCATGAAACCAAACTTGAATTGAACTTCGCAAGTGATGTAAGTTACTTCAGAATCACGGGTATCGAAGTTGAAAGAACCAATTGAGGTTGGGAACAGATTACGGAACTTGTAGATGAATATCGGATTCATCGCAGAAGACAGGACTGTCAAAGAAGCATCTGAAACTGTGTTTCTTTTACCTGTAGATGAATTGGTAGGAATCGTACCAGCACGGTATTGTTCGTACTGTTCTGGGAAGCCAAGGGCTTGCATCCAGTCGAAGATCTCTGTGTAGGTAAGTAATGCTTCGTCCATCTTGAATATAACATCTAGAACACCAAACTGTAGGTGATCACCAGGGAACGGCATGACAGAGAATGGAGTGGTCTGCAAGGCTGCTGGTAGGTTAATATTTGGTACTTTAACAGCCTGTACAAAGAAATTAAACGTTGGCATTCTATCAATATGAAACTTGTAGCCAAGTGGTGATAGAAAGTTATTATTGACGGGTTGGTTATTAACTAGACTCATATATGATTCCTTATGTTATACAGTATTTAGTATCTCATAATATACATAGAACCATAATATATGAAGGAGAACATCCCAATTATACCAGGATTTTTAGATTTGTCAAGTGCAAAAAGAGGGAGCATTTCTGCTCCCTCTGAATGTTACAACACCTGTTATTGTTTTAATTACATCAGGTTGCGAACAAGGACACGGCGGTAGTACTTGTTGCTGTCCACGACAAGAGCGCCCAGACCATCTGTGGTGCCTTGTGCAAATGGGTTAGCAACGATACCGTAACGGGTCTTGAAGCCGATCTTAGGAGCAAAGCTCGAAGGATCAACGGCACGGACCATTTGCAGCGGAACGTATGGGCAGTAGAACAGACCAGCATCGAATGCCGAGGCACCTTTGTAACCAACAACCATGTAGTTGCCAGTTGCATATGGATCGATGTAGACACGCAGACGACCATTCAGGACACCAGCGAAGGTGTTGCCTGTATCATCAACGTTCAGTTGGTTGCTGTTCAGAGCTGGGGTGTAATCCAGAACACCAGCCATTTGCAGAGCCGATGCAACATCGGACGAGCAAATGATGATGTTACCTTTCCCTCTACGGGTACCCTTCGCAATTTGGTTAGCTTCGCGCTCGATTTGGAACATCAGACCTTTGAACTTCTCAACGGACCAACGACCATTCGAGTCGGTGTCAAGATCGAACACACCAGCTGTGGTTGTACCTTCGGTAGCACCTTTTTCAGCAGTTACGCTGATTGTGCGAACAACTTCACGGTTGATTTCTGCCAGAATTTCGGTAGACAGAATGTTCGACAGTTCGGTTTCAGCATCCAGACCATGAATTGCTTTCAGGTCTTGTGCCAGTTCTAGGGTGTACTCAGCTTTCAGAGCACGGCTCTTAGCAGTTACAGTGACCTTCTCAACGCTGAATGCCATTTCTGGGAATGCAGTGTTGCCAGATGTACCCAGAGCTTCGGACTGAGCTGTTGACATACCATCACCGAAGTTATAGATGCCTTCTTCAGCCAGGTTAGCTGTACCTGTGGTTGTGTTGCCTGGGAAACCACCAACGTGCTTGTCACCAAGAGTGTTAGCACCACCAACAACGGTTGCGTATGCGGTGTTAGCTTCGTTGTAGAAAGCTTCGTCACCAGTTTGGTTTGCGTAACGCGAACGCATTGCGAAAATCAGACCAGTAGGACCAGTCATTGGCTGAACGCCACAGATATCGTAAGCGATCAGGTTTGGCATTGCACGGCGAACCAGCGAAATCAGAACTGGATCGAAGTTATCAACAGCAGAACCTGTTGCGTTGGTTGGAGCAGCTTCGCCCAGCAGCTGTTGACCACCGACCATTGATCCAGCCTTACGGAGTTCATTTTCCGTATTTTCTAGAACAACAGCAGTGACGTTTCTGCGAACAGCATCTCTGATTGGACTCAAATCTGCGTGTTCAAGGACTGGTGCCCACTTTCTTTGTACTTCTTCATTTAATAACATACTTCTTATCTCCTTGCGTAAAAAACTTGTTTACTTATTATTTATAAATTACTGCTTTTTAACAGTACGTGAAATTGCTTGTGTATAGACGGACATTACACCAGACTCAGGAACAACATCATGTAGCTCGTTAATGTCACGGCTTGGGGATTCTTCCATGATCATGCCAGTGGAATGTCTTTTGCCACCAAGGTACGATTCCTTGATAACAGAAAGCTTATTGGCAAAATCATGTAAGTCACCTTCAAACGAGACACCTTCTGCTAATGTGCGGAATTTCTCGATCTGCGTAGCAGCAAGTCCTTCTGTCATATCAGCAAAAATTTGTTCCATAGAAGCTTCTGCAAGTTGCTTACGGAGTTCGATGGTTTCGTTAATCGACTCGTTCAGCTGTGCTTCCAGGTCTTCTACTTGGTTACCCAGTTCTTCAAGTACATCAACTTTATCGTCTGGGATTTCAATGTAATGTTCTTGGAATAGGGTCTTCAGACCTTCAATGAAGCTTTCCATTGCTTCTGCTTTCAGGGCAGACTCAATTGCGACTTCATTTTCTTCCATCCACTTTTCTACAACATAGTCGAGATACTCGTCAACCTTGGTGGTGACGGCTTCGACAATTTCAGCAGTTTGTTCGACAAGAATCTCTTCGTATGCTTCTTGGATATTAGCAGACTCGATAACCAAACGTGCGTGTACAGCAGCTTCAAACAGAGTAGAAGCTTTTTGTTTGAATTCTTCCGAAAGGTTTTCATCAATGAACATCTCATCAATGCTTTCCTTCATTGCGCCCTTAGCAGCGATGGTAGCGCGATTGCTATCTGCATCAGCTGGGACTTGATCTGCTTCATGACCGATCTGTGCAAGAGATTGCGCAAATCCGTTCAGATCATCTTTCGACATACCACCAGCAACTTGCATCACATAAGCAAGCATTGCAGCCTTGCTATCTGGGATGTTTGCTGGCATGGAACCTGGTCTTAAAGTATCGACAGCCGATGCTTCATCCAGGTATTGGGTTTCTCTGTTGTCACTCATTCCCTACTCCTTGACTATATGTTAATCTGTATCTTTATTTATAACATTCACGATTTTGAAAGCTTTTCAAGATAATAATAGAAAGCTTTAAACTTCATTTCTTCCGTAATACCCTGTTTTTTCACTGACTCATCGATCTTTTTGCGGGTCTGAGCAGCAATTTCTTCAGCACGAAGAGCACCGTTGTCCCAAATCCATTCAACACCTTCCATGATCCCATTAACGAATGCGTCAGGTGCAGAAGGATCAGCAACGATATCAGCAGCTGTTGCCAGCATGAAATCGTCTTTGACATACTTAGTACCGTTGCGTTCTTCAAGAGAACCAAGACCACGAGAAGAAACACCCAGGCGACCACCAGACTCGATGATACCTTTTGCGATATTTCCATAAGGGGTGTCAATAAGCATAGCCTTACCGATATAGTTATTACCGTCTTCTTTCAGACTGATAATACGGTGAGAGACTCGCTCTAAATTCATTTGTGGTCCAGCTGGGTGACCGAGTTCACCGAAAGCACGACCAGATTCAATAAGATCTTTATTGTATCTAGCGACTTCGCGTGACATGATTGCCTTCTCATACAGGCGACCATTACGGTTTTTCACTTCACACTGAAGGAATGGACCAGTGATGTACAGATTCTTTTTACCGTCTTCACGAGTTTCGGTAATGTATTGAACATCTTCTAACAATTCTGAGAATAGTTTCATTGATTATCCTACCAGGTATTCGGAAACAAAATTCGAGTTCTTCGACAACTCAACAATAATGGTTCCTGTGTTAGCAGCTTCGACAACAAGGTTAGCAGCTGGGAATTCTCCAAGATTAATACCAGAACCATTTAGATCCCAGGATCCAGAGTCTTTGAGAACAAGAACAGTGTTTGCGCCACGCTTGACAGTCCAGTCACCAGTCCACCAGATCTGAGAGATCGATGCACCAACAACTGTTTCACCAGCAGAAGCAACGTTTGAAGCAGCAGAGTTACCAGCAACTATGTAAGTTGCGTTTGCTGTGTCACGAATGACAGCTTTACCGCCTTTATTTTGTGTATAGACTAATGGCATTATTCATTCCCCTCATATGCTTCGGCAATGAATGAAAGAGCATCTTCGAAGTCAGTCATGCTTTCTGAAATCAATTCTTCGAATTGAGCTTGGTTGTCTTCGGATAACTCCATGAAAATATTAAGAATACTTTCAGCAAGTGTTCCAACAATTTCAATGGTTTCACCGCTGTTGAATTCCAGGACAACGGTTTCTTCATCGATCTGAGAAAGCAGCTGTTCGATTACAGATTCGTCTCTTTGAGCCATTGGATACTTCTTGGTAACTTCACGGACTTTCTTAGCTTGATTTTCCATATGCTTCAAGCCTTTTTGATCACGAAGAAGTTTAAGATCTTCTGCATCAATCTTTCCGTTGTCATTCTTGTCGATATTTTTTTGTTTACCGACTAAATTGTGTTCACTTTCAATAAGATCAGCAACAGCATCTGTCATGTCAAGATTGACATAATCCAGATCTTCCATAGCCATTTTAGTGGCGGTTGCATACATAACGTCTTCGGCTTTTTCACCATAACGCTTTTTGAATGTACCAGCTTTCTTCTTCATAGACTTGACAATGCGCTCACGCTTTGCCATTTGTGCATCTGACATTTCTTCTTCAAGTGCTTCAATAGCTTCTTGCACTGGATCTTTACCATAAGTTCTTTTGGTTGGGCTATTACCATCAGTGTAATCGTGATTTCTTATTGATGTGGTGTATCTTGCTACATTTTCAGCGTCTTTTTTATCCTCATAGTGATAAGACACTGGACCTTCACCCAAGTGTTTACCGTTCAGATAATGATGCACTTGATAATCGTCCCATTCTTTGCTGTAGCGAACTTCTGCATGGTGACCATCAGCACCTTCGTGCTTTGATATTAACTTTGTTCCAGCAACAAGAGATGCTTCATCAATCTGCTCAACATCTTCAGGTAGTTTTCTGTAAGCCAACTTCAGAGCAGCGCGTCCTATTCCAATTTGTCTCTTACTGCGCTTCTTGTTCCTACGTTGAAAATCATCATTATTTGGTTCTAAATCCTTGTGTGCTTGCATACCATCTTCGAAACCTCTTCTTCTTAGATCATATGCGGCACTAATGATATACGAAGTTAGCTTATCTTTGCTCCACTCATCGATCTGCTCGACATCTTCATACATTCTTTCGTCAGCACCTTTCTCATAACCATGATATGGCAGACGCTTGTGGGGTGGAATATTTGTGGCTTTGAAGATATCGTCTTTATTGCCGTTAACGTCCTGGTGAAGCTGAGCAACGTGCTTGTCTACGAACTTCTTTTCGTCCTTAGATCTTGGCACGTAGCCAGCCATGAATAGCTGGACGTATCTTTTTGCATCGAACTCTGATTTTGATTTCATTGTGTTTCCTTTTTACCTATTAATCTTCTGCATTAAGAGAAAGATCTTCATCATCAAGGTCTGGAATATCAATGATCTCTTCCGCTTCTTCTGGTTCGTTATAAAGACTATGCATAATTTCTTGCTGTTTATCAGCCAGCCTATCAAGGATTCTGTCTTTCAACAGAGCATCAATGGTAGCAGCGACATCAACAGCATCGTCATTCATAGCACTTCTTACAATTTCAATAGATTCTGACATAATGTTCTCCAATTATTTATAACTTTTATTTCTGTGACCCACCAGGAACGTTTTCTGGTGGTGGTGGGGGTGGGTTGTAAATCGGGTTCTGAAGCTCAACCAAGATTTGCTGATCGATCATTTTGACATCTTCATCGGTCTGCATCAGAACATTTCTTCTGACCCAATCATGTGAGTAGTATTTACCAATAGAACCACTCGAAAGAGCATTCAGTAGGTTCAAACGACCAGTCAAAATCTCAGAGTTTTTAAGCTCCTGGAAGAAGTTATCTTTAGCAAACACAAACTGAATCTTGTCAGAAATCAAGTACCAATCATCTGGTGTGATTACTTTCTTCAGGATCAGTTGACGCTCAAGTATCTTCGAGAAAAGCATAGCGAAACGAACATGGAGACGGTCAATGAATTTAGAGAACTTAACTTCGTCACGGCTGACTTCGGTTGCACGACCCGTACCATAGATTGCCGATGTTTCCATGCGGGTAACAGGCACGTTCAGTGAACGATACAGCTTTTGTTGGAAGTAGGTAACATCGTCCATCTGACCCAGGTTCTGACCACCAGGAAGAACTGAAATTTCTGTACCTTTACCACCTTCACGGCGAGGTAACCAGAAGTCTTCAAGCATGGTCATGAACTTGCGATCATCACGGATATCACCTGTCGCGGAATCATAGACGATTCGATTCTTGAATCGAGTCATGATATCCTTGACGTATTGTTCCGCTTTCATTTTTGGTAGGTTGCCAACGTCAATATAGAAGACACGGCGTTCAGGGGCACGAGAAATTCGGTAGATAACCAGCGAGTCTTCCATTGTACGCAGCTGGTTAAGTGGTTTGATAGCTTTGTGTAGGTGTGACAGAACCATATCACCCTTCGCACTCATCATACCAGAGATAATATGCACTACTGCGTCTTTGGCGATTTTAATGCCAGACTGCTGTGCATAGTTACCTGAGTTATTCTGTAGGGCTTTGGTAAAACCCTTTTCGTTATAGACGTAATATTCTGATGCGATTTCTGGCATAAGAACACCAGTACGCTGTTCACGCTTACGCTTCACCTCTTTCACCTTACGGATTTTACGAGGATCGATATAACGAAGCTCCTGGATACCAGCATCTGGCATCTTAGGATCAATCACTGCCTCATAGTAGAGGCGACCATCAATATAAAATCTTCTAAAGATATCATACGCATAGGTATTGAATTCTAATAGTTGAAGTATATTGTTGAATTCAATAACGATAGCATCTTTAATCTTATCGTCCATCATCAGTTCTGTGAGGTCCACAGACACTTTATCTTTTTGTTGATCGACAGTGATTGCTTCGTTGGTGATATCGTCAATAGCACTATCCACTTCTGGGTGCTCTGACATTTGACGGTATTTGTCAATAAGTTCTGCCTCAGAACGCACGGTACCGTCTAGATCAACGACAGTACCGTACATCCCACCAGCAGCTACCTCAAGCGATCCATCATCTGGATCCATTCTGGTAACCGCTGGTAACGGCATATCTTCACGCTTGCGTTTAATTTGGAAGCCAAACAATTCAGCCATAACTAATTATTCCTTTAGATTAACTCAATACGCCGTCATTGATGCTTGTGCCTTCCTGTTCAAGTACCCAGTAATCGTAGGCAAATGTAACGGCAAACTTTTCAATTTGATCAACAGCACCCCAGGACAGCGAGATGTTGCCAACACCAGCTGGGAAAATACCATTGAAGCGGTAACGTCTTAGCAACTCACCAGTCTTGGCGAACTGCGAAACGATAGCATCAGCTTTGTACTCAAGAACACGGCGTGTGTTTTCGGTACGAAGGTTTCCGTGCATTGTGTTGATGTTCGATGACCATGCTTCGAATGCATTACGCAGGGTGAAGTCTTCATCGTTGACAACAGTAACGCCCCAGTCACCAAACTTACGGTCACCAGCAAGACGGATCTGGCGACCCATGTATGCTTGACCAATAACACCCAGGGTTGATTCTGGGATGCTAGTTGCTTCAACGAAGAATGGTGTTGAAGACAATGGTAGGGTAACACCTGGTGGGCTTAGAACTTGCACTTGGAACAGGGTGGGACGTGCACCACCCGTAACCAGACGGCTTCTAAGAACGTTTACATCAAAATCTGGATTAGCCATTTATTTTCTCCTTAGCTTCTTTATTTATACCGTTTATTAGAATCGTCCAACGATTTCGTTGAATTCAACGCCAGATCTCACGGCAACAAAGTTGAGCTGAATGTAGTTGATGCTCTTGGCTGGTTTGATGTAAATATCGCCAACAAACTCATTTCTATCAATGACTTCGGCAGTATTATTGGTGCTATCACAGACCACACGGTAGTCAGTAATACCACGGCGACCCTGAATGTCAGCAAGGAATGGATCAACCAGACCTTTGAACTGCGCACGGGTGAACTCGTCATTGAATTCGAACAGGTAAGAACGAGCAGCGACTGCGATTGCTTTTTCCAGAACGATGAACAGACGGCGAACATTGATGCGATCAAATGCGCTTGGGCGACCCAGAAGAGTCTTGTCACCAAACAAGATGATACCTTGTCCTGGGAATGCAACAACAGGGTTAACATCCGACTTGTACAGGGTGTCACGATCTGCTTGCTTAGGATTGTAAGCCAGCTTGACGATATTCTTGATCACACCACGGCTGAAGCCAGCTGGTGAGTACCAAGGATCGCGCTCATTGTCCGAGCGAACAGCCAGACCAGCGATATCACCGTTCAGTGGGATATAGCGGTATACGTCATTGTACTTGTCGTACTGATACTTGTAGCCTGAATCCAGGAAGCCATATGACGATGCTGTCAGAGCGTTGCGGAATTCAACGATATCAGCAGCTTCCAAGCCGATGTTGTTAACAACGTCAGCACGATCTGGGGAAACAAACACGATGCAGTCCTTACGAACATCAGCAACATTGTCGATGATGTAATTTGGAAGCTGTTCACCATGCGAACCACCACGAGCCTTACCAGTCAACAGGAAGGAAACGTCAACGTCTTCTGGCGATGCGAACTTGTCATATGCCAGAGAGACAATACCAACAGAAAGAGTCGATTCGTCAGCACCATCAGAACCACCAGCAAACGAAAGAGTTAGTGGCTTGCTGTTGGTAGAGCTTGACAGGGCAGACAGAAGACCCGATGCAGCACTAGCACGATCATTAGCCCACCAGACATACGCAGACTGATCGTTGATCACATCTTTGTAGTATGCAGTTGCACCATCTTCGGTCTTGGCATCTGTACCACGAGACAATTCTGGAAATACTTCCAGAACATTGTTCTTGACACCAGTGATATCACCATTTTCATCAACCACAACAACGTGGAGTGCGTCATTTGCAGAGATACCAGCCTGGTCACCAGCAAAAGTTTTGCCTGGTGCACGATCAATGACATTAAAGAACTCCCAGTTACGGGTGAACTGTGTGTCTTCGGCATTCTGAGCAAGGTTGTACTTCGAAGCAAAGTTAATTGTAACTGTCGAATTACCGCTACCAACTCTTACCAGGTTGTGTGTTTCGTTTTCTGCTTTAGGCGTAAGATTTATAGTTGAACCGCCAACCGTTGAAGACAGGGTTATGGCTGTTGCGGTTGAGTTTGTAGTCAGTGTTTTGATGTAGTAGGTTGTGTTACTAGTCAGACCACCAACAACAGTATTTCCAGCTGGGGTTGTGTAAAGAACAGGCATATCTACAGCAAAACCTGTGGTTGTTCCAGAAATTGTAATTTCTTCAGTAGTGCCATTAACACCAGTAGAATTCGAAGAGAATGTTTGTGCTATTTCAATGTAACCTTCAGTCAGCGTAGTTCCAGTAACTTTTAAATACTGCTTGCCGATAGTGGTATTACCAGCAGCAATATAGTCACCGACAGTAATCTTATTGAAGACACTGTTAGCAACTTCAATAGTTTTTGTTGCGCTGTATGTTGCAGCGTTAGCAACAGTAATAGTTGCTGTGTTGGAACCGATAACAAATTGAATTTTTGTTGCAGCAACGTTTACACCAACATCAGTTTTAATGTTAACGACTGACTCATAGGTATTTGCGCTGTCGCAAACCGAGATCTTCAGTGAGTCACCGAGCTTACCTGGGTACTTAGCCAGATACTTAGCATTGGTATCAAACGTTGTTTTTGTATTGTAGTGATCTTCGTTCTTGATAATGAAGGTTGTATTTGCTTCTGACAGTGCGCCAACGTTGGCAACCGCAGTAAGAACACCAGTAACACCAGAAACGTCAGAAGTATTTGCTGCACGGTTGATGAACAGAGCACCACCATAGGATAGGAAGTTTGCAGCCGAGAAGAATGTTTCAGCATTGAAATTGGTTGGTTTACCGAAGCGATTTACTAGATCAATTTCGGAAGCAGCCAAAACGAGCTGGTCAATTGGACCCCATCTAAAAACGCCAGCGAAGCCACCAATGTTGGTAGAAACGCCTGGGACAACGGTGGTAAGATCAATTTCACTTACTCTTACACCTGGGCTAACTTGAAATGCCATATGGTTCTCCTAAAAATAGGTTGTTGTTGTATTGTAACTATCGTTTATATTTATAATTATCAGAAGTTTACTATTTCACTATTGTCAGTCATACCATCTTCTATAAACCCTATCGGTAGAAGCTCCTGGTCGATCAAATTCTCATTATCACTACTCAAAGATTTAACAAAACTGTTGTTGGTCAGCTCTCTGATATAAGGCTGATCGATCATCCAGGCAAACAGAACACAGGTCATTGAGATATCATCATTACCATCTTCGGCTTCAAAGGACACCCCATTCCAGGAGAATCTCGAAAGCTCGTATATGGTGTTGTAATCATTGATAATTAATTTGTCGTTCTCGACCAATGACTTCAGATTGCTGCAACCCAGCTTCTTGACCAGCTTGGTTGTTCGGACACCGATGTTGCTTCGACCACCAAAGCCACCATTGATCTGGACAGCTTCTGTGGACTTGGATGTTGTGTAGATGATATTTGTGTACTCGTGGTCCATGTTCAGGATATCAGCCACTTGCTTACCTGTACTGTTTGTTTCGATCAATACGAAGGCTTCGTTGTACATCTTACAAAGCTCAACAATAATGTTTGGTATCAAAACAGGCTCGATCTCGTTGGTTCTGTAGACACATACCTGGCGATACGGGATGGTGGTTACATCCATTATATTTATAACTGTGTAATCCATACCCAAGCCTTCGGAAGTGTCCACCACGGCAGCATAGATATTCCCCTTTCTGGGTTCCTCATAGACCTTCAGGTTTGGCTTCTCCTTGACAGGAGTCTTGAATACCAGACGGCGTAGGGTTTCACCCGAAATCAGGGTATTGGACGAGCCAAGGAACTCGCAACCAAACTCGACACGGAACTGCGCCTCGCTGGTGTTGCGGATCATTTCTTCCTTCCACTTATCATCACGACCTGGGGTATCCCACCAGTTAACTTCGATACGCTGATAGGAGTTTCTACCCTCTTCACTTTCTGCCCAGATCTTGTAGAACATATTCAAACCATTTGGCGTTGAAGTGATCAGGATCTTGGATGTGTTACCAGATGAAATGGTAGGAACAACCGAGCTGAAGAATTGCTCTTGCATGTTGTTCTGGACGAAAGCGAATTCGTCTAGGTAAATAAGGTTCTGGGACGTACCACGGATAGCCGAGCTTGATGTAGCCGAAGCAATGATACTCGAACCGTTCTCTAGTTCCATGCTACCCTTATTCCACTCCACGATACCCTGCTGGAGCCAGCGTGGTAGGTGCTCGTATGCCAGCTGTATACGGGAAAGGATCTCACGAGCCTGGGCTAATTTGTTAGCCAGGATAGCCACCGAGTAGTTTTCGTTGAACAGGATATACCAGAGTATGATACCAGTGATGGTGGTTGTCTTACCAGCCTGTCGGGGCAGCTTACAAATGACAAATCGATTGTTCACTGATGCGTCAATGATGCGTTCTTGGTATGCATAGGGCATGAAATCCACAAGACCACGGTCAATATGAACGATCTTCATATATGTTTTAATAAAATACGAAGCGTCTTTCGAGCACTTCACATATTCTTTAACCTGATCGGAAGTAAACTCGACAGGTATACCGATTCGTTTTAGGTTCTTGTTACCAAGATAGTGTTCATTGGGACTGGTCATTCTGCTTTAGCATCTTCTGTAGTTCGGCAGTCGTTACAACCAATGTGTTATTGATTGTCTTCGGACCACCTTTTTCAACCTCAAGGTCTTTCTTTTTCTTCTGTATATCAAGAAGCTTTTCGTTTGCCACAACCAGGGAGTTAATCATGGTAGATACAACTTCATAGGCTCGTGGGTTCTGGCTCTGTTTAGCAAGCTCTATCAAATCCTCAAGGGATTCACCGCCCTGAGAAATAATGCTGTGAAGGTTTCTACGAGCCTCTTCAAAATCATCGCTGATTTGAGAAGGCACTATCGGTTTAGGAACTTCTTCTTTTGGCTCAACCACAAGCGGAGCCATATTCATGCTGTTTGCAATTGGATCGTTAATCATAGGGTAAGAGATTCGTACTCAGTAATAAAACCATAGTTATCATCAGCATTTATTTCACTTATTGGAACAGATATTGATGAGTTAGATGTTGGCTCACCATTTGCGGTAAGCCCTGGATAGATTGTCAATGTTTCATCTGGATCACCTTCAAGAATCGATTGAGGTATTTCGATCTTGTATGGGGCATACAGATTCATTTTTGCAGTATTGATTATCTTGCTTTCTTTTGCTGGACCGTACAAGTAACCCTTCATGGTAAACTTCAGCGTCCAGATAATTGCTCTGCGCTGTGTGAATTTCACGTCATAGGTATCTTGCATGGATATATCGGTCATGACAACAGGAACGTCATGGGTTATAGCCATTTCTGGGATGAGGTTAAGAGTCGCCGTCCACTCTGGTGTGAAGTATGGAAGGATCTGCTCAACAATTCTCGTACCATCCTGGGCACTCTTGACCATAATGTATAGCTGGAAATCAATGTTGTATGGTACTGGATTGTAGATATACTTCAAGCTTTCGTTGGCTGTGGCTGTCTTACCACGCTTACCGACTGTAGAAAGGTGGCGAGATCTATCATACTTGAAACTTGTCATTTCAAATGACATGCGGGGCAGCACGATAGCGGTTGGTTTGTTAAGGTTTGGATCAGACTCAAGACGAGCCAGCATTGGTTCTTTTGGTCCATATGATAATGGGACTTTAAGAGTCTGTGTTACTTCGCCATCGACTTCACGATTAACATAGATATCGTTGAACAATGTTCCGAAGTAGATAACATATTTTCGTAGGGTATCGTGGTAATAGGTGGTATTAAACATTAGTATCTACCCTCACTGAATGGATCCAGTTCCGTCCAGTCAATAACGGTATTGGCTTCAAGTTCAAAATCTGTGTTATCAGATGTGTTCGGATCCAAAGCATATGCCTCATTGATAATCGGAAATCCGTCTTCGTCAATAAAGACCAACCCATCTTCCATCATCATTTCTTCGCTTGTCATGTTTGGATTGTAACCATCCATCAAGCTGTCGATTTCTGGAATGCCAGTATTGAAAGTTTCGCCAGAGTATTCGAACAATTCACATTCTAAATCATAGGTTTGCAATGCACCCATTTGATAGAAAATCGCTTCATGTTCAACGAACTTAACAACAAATATCTTTTTGTTGAGTGGTAAATAAATTAGGTCGCCTTCACGGGGGCGAACCAAATCATCATACATTCCGACTTCTTCTGAGAACGTTCTACGAGCGATTGTGAATGTGATTTCATCGCGGATCTGTAGACCAAACTTGGACATGAAATCGCCTTGTCCTTTGAAGCCCTGGACGTTCTTGATATACATGTCAACAAAGAAAGCGTTCTCGTAAGACGATGAAGTTGCTTCACCGTAGATAGGATCTTTATTATCCAGGATCCTTGGCATGTAATACACATCATGCCCATAAATTTTTATAGACTCAATAATCAGATTTTCAATCAGTAGCTGTTCTTGACTAGACTGAAAGTTGTTAAAGTAGACGGAAGTCGCCATTTATTATCCAACCATGTCAAGAACTGGTAAGCTGTAGGTATTAATTATTTCCAGACGCATACGCTCGATATCAGCAGTAGCATCATCGTAGATTTGCTTTCCGTTAAACGTCACACCACCTGGCAACTGCATACCAGTGAACTTGGTTAGGTTCTGACCCCACTGCTGCTTAACAAGCGCGGTGATATATCTGGTCAGCCACTGATCTTTATAAACATCAGTGAACTGCTCAGGATCCACAACCTCGTAACCGCGAATCAATAGATACTCGCCAATATTGACGGTATCCCAATCCATGTCGATGTGACAGCGATTGCGGTGACGGTTATATCGAATTGGCTTCTGACCAACAAGAAGCTGAGTAATCAAAGCCAGGTGTTCCATAACCATGTAATATGGAACCATCGAAACGCTGGTTAGGGTGTACAGGTCGTTCAGGGCGATCTGATAACGGATGTTGAACAGATCGTCTGATCGGACTGTCGGGTCACCTATTGGGAAAACCTCGACAGCACCGATAATATTCTCTGGGAGAATAATGTACTTGTTGACCTTATCTTCTTCGGTGAGCTGATGCTTGTAATAGATCATCTCAGTACCATCAAAGTGATAATCCCAATAGTACTGCAAGGCTTCGTCAATGCGGTCTTCAACCTGATCATCGTCTACGTTGATTTCAATGACTGGTTTACCAAGTTTTCTCAGACAGTATTCTTTTAGTTCGTTTCTCGATGATGGTAACATGTAAATCTCCCGTAATATGCAGTATTTAGCTTACTGCACTATTGTGATTGGGATACCCTTAAATCCTGGTGGGTCTACACCATTCTCACAAGTCTTACACATCTCGAAACAGGTATGCCTTTTTGGAACAACATCATTGTATTCCTGTTCAAACAGGTTCCCAATAATGTTCTCTAGCCCATAATCCATACAACACAAGGATACATCACCGTTTGGTAGCATGACATTGTGGTATAGATCTTCCACGCAGCCACAGGTCTTTGGTGTATCACTATAGTGTACCGAAAGGTATTTATCTCGTAGCTTATCAAGCTCTGGCTTCAAGGAACCTTCACCAGACAAGTTACCAGCCCTATCCCAGAACTGAGGGACATAGGACGTTGGGAACAGGTGTCTGACCTTCTCGTGAACAGTATCACTCATACACATGGTGGTGAAGTTCTGAATCTCGTGCTGGACTTCGTGGAAGGCTTCCATGACTGCTATGAAGTTCTTGTTCAGCGGGTGTTTGGCGATACGCTCTTGATCAGGTAGGTGGAGAACGAATCCACCGTTTGGATTACCAGCGTATGGAATTTTCTTCAGCCTATGCACATCGTCAACTGTCATACCAACCGCAGTGGTAAACACTGATATTGGGTGTCCCTTTTCGTGGGCATACTCAACCATGTCCGTACAGTGCTTGTTCAACCAGGGTTCAGTGAATCCAGCAAATGTCACACGGACTTCTTTAGGCAACTTGTCTATAGCCATTTTGAAATCATCGAGAGATAGAATACGAGTTCCTTTGTATGCCTTCTCAAGGGTTCTCTGTGGGCAGAAGGTGCAGTCAACTACGCAACCTTTGGCTGCGATGTTAGTTGTGATTTCCATAGTCGGGAAGTCAGTAGCTCTCCAGTGCTCAAACTCTACAGGCTCCGTATTGTCGATATGGATATTGATCGCATAGTAGAACTCGATAAAGCTGTCGTTCCACATATCCCATTGAATATCAACATAATCAATTGATTCTACTTTGTATTTTCTAAAGTGTCTGAGATAAGTGTCTCTGAATTTTCTGAACTGAGCTTTTTGCTCTGGGCTGCAAAGATGGAATTCGCCAGATATCTTTTTGACATTTTTTATGATCCAATCAAAGTTCTCGTCATTGAATATATCATACTCACCGCCTTCGCAGTCAGTCTTTAGGAAGTCGATCTTTTCGATGTTGTTGTCTTTGATGAATTGTGAAAATGTTATGCAGTTAACTTCCTTTGGAACATCTTGAATATTGATAACATCTTTATCGAACATACCGCCAAGAGTTGTTGCATTTTTAGGTGCAATACCAAAATTGTGAATCTTGACATTATCACCACCAACATTTTTAACAGCGGTTTCACATAGAGATTTATTTGGCTCAAACCCATGAATTATTGCTGGTTTCTTATCAAGTATCTTTTTGATGAACGGTCCGACACTTGTTCCAACATCAACGACCACATCACCTTCGTCCACAGAAACAAATCTTTCGTATACGTTATCTACAAATATTTCGTTGTAAACAACACCGTGGAACCACTCATTCTCAGCGATTTCTCCCCAATCAAAATCTGCCATGTATGGCACTGCTGGGAACATATATTTTTCAACGTCAGTAATATTGCCGACCTTGATCTGCATTTTCTCGATCACACCAGGTTCGACTAAATCTTTATGAACCCACCAGTCTTCGAATGAAGAATGACCATCAGTTGACACATCTGGTACAACCAGAACGTAACCAAGCGCAGATAGATAGTCGCGTGATTTCTTACGATATGATTTGGTCATATCCAAGTAATGATCATGTTCATAGGTAATGACACGGAACTTGAACTGATCAAATGGAATCTTGGTCATGATCTCGTAGGTAATAGACGATGGTTCACAGTCCAACTGTAGGTAATCAACGACACCATCGGCAGCAAGCTCACCAAGAACTTTCGAATAGTCAACTGTAAGTGCGTTCTGATTCAAGACGGGATTCTTTCTGGCAGCTGTATACTCTTTGACGAAGTTATCATCAAAGTCAATACCAACGCCAGACCAGCCATAGGTTTCTTCCAGAAGGGCTGTGTTGTTTCCGTAGTAAGGACCAGCACTACCAACCTCTAAGTATGTGCCGTTTGTCTTACCATTAAGCATTGACAGCACGAACAGATCTTGATATGCCTGTCCGTGGCTGTATTTCATCTTTTCGGATCCGTTAAACTTGAATCGTAGACGATTATGCTTCCATGTTTCGTAGTGCTTGTGGGTCACCCACTCTGGACCAATACCCAGGTTATGTAGGTTATTCTTGACAGCAGTGAAGTGCGACTCGTCCAGAACATCATAATAATTATCTGCTATCTCTCTGAACAGAATTCTTGATTCGTTTTCTCTTCCCCACCACCAAGCAGATACTGCTTTCTGGAACAGAAGGGCGTACTCGCCAGGATACTCAACATATCCAGACAGTGGTTTGGCTTTAATATCGGCTTGCATTAAACCGAAAACGCTGTTGGTATAGGCATCAACATGCAGATTATTTCTTTGATAGTTACGTGCCACCAAGAAGTATGCTTCTGGTCTATTGGGTAGAAGCATCAACGCTTGCTTGAAAGATCCAAGTGCACTATTGTTTCTGTTACCCTGACGCTCGAAGCACAAACCGATCTTCAGCAGACACTCATAACTCAGAACTTTATCTCGTGTTCTTTCGGCTGCTCTTAAAAAGAAAGATATGGCAGAAGCTGTCTGACCGATAGACTCGTATTCGACAGCCAGATTATAGTTTTTTTGTGGGTTTTCTTTATCGAAAATATATTCTTCAAGAATCCGTTGCAGATTATCCATTAATAAAATCACTCAAAAATTGTTTAGGTACTGATAAAACATATGCTGCGTTGTCCTGGAAACCAAAGGATATTAAGATATTGCCTTTGTATTCAGCCATACCGCAGCTGAATTCAACATCAGCACCCATGAAAGAAAACTCATCAGTATACTTGATAACATTCCAGTCTTTATCCCAGACCACAAAAGCATGTCTGTATATGGCATCCTTTTTACCCGCCTCGCTCTTGAATAATCTTACAGTGTGAGTAAGAGCAACGTAGTATCCGTCTATATTTAGTACCTGTGAACCACCTCTATAGTAGCCAGCAGTTGGATCATGCTTGCCTGTGTAGGTAGTGATACAAGTTTTTTTGACTGGATCAACCTTTACGATCTCTGTCGGATTACTCCACTTAACATAATGATATGGTTGATCTAAAATTGGCATCCAATTCTTTTCACAATAAGTATCATCTTCGCCTGGTGCTGGGATTCGCCATCTAGAAGCCTCTGATGCATTACCCATGAAGTCTGTCTTTATCTCAGACAGTTCCATTCTACCAACGCCATTCGGTGTTGTGTCTCTTCGTACACCACAGCCGTATAGTTTATCGTCCCAACGAAATAGTCGAACATCTTCAAGACCAACGAACTCCCAAATCGGAGTAACATCAAACTTTGAAGTGTCGATTTTACTGAATTTCTGAAGAGACAGATCTTCATTCAGATAGCACAGATAGTTAGTTGTTGTTAGCGTTATATCGTTTTCTGGGTTTAGATACAAAAGCGGTCCGAACTCGTGTTCGAACATTTTTTTCTCAGAATGATAGAAAGTGTACTGGCAATGTCGTAGATTCAAAAGAAGCTGATCGTTCTTTTCATCATAGTATATGGAAGGATTGAATAATCCTGTTCCCTTTGTCACATTATTTGGTATCACAATGGGTCTAAGCACACCGCCATTTTGTATGACGGTTTTTACAAAATTATCATCTTTCATAATATATCTCGGTTGTTAGTTATTTATTTATGTGTAATAGAAAGATACTTCGCCACGTCCGCCATCACCAGCATCATTGACAAGCCTGTTATCGCCACCACCACCGCCACCCCAGACCGCGATGATAACGTTTGTTGCGCCAGAAGGGGCAGTTTCAGTTGCAGCCGTACCCGTTGTGTAAGTACGAGTCACAGGAGTAGTTGCCATTTGTTATCCTATTAAACATATGTTCTTCTTACAGTCCAAAGTACTGTTCCAACTACGTTTGATCCAGCAGCATCTGTTGCTATTTCTACTTGAAATTCTACTTCGTTAGTTCCAGTCGTTCCAGTTGTAGTTTTTCTATATCCAAACGATCTAGCAGTATTTAATTGTAACCAAGTATTACGTGCACTTCCTTGAAGAGTTAATCCAGGAGTAGGATCAGTTGTTGTTGCAGTAACCCTTGCCCAATAATTATTTCCCGCGCCAGTGCTTCCTACAGGAGAACCCCAGTTTGCAAAGGTGACTGATTCCGAAGAATTAGCATAATCATAGGTATACCCATCAGTTCTTAAAGTAAAACCACGAATACTCAAATCAGAAGAACTGGTGGTTTGAGTTAGAGTATTCTCTGTTCCAGTTATTACAACTGAAAACACGACATTACTACCACCATAAAAATTTGAGAGTCTAATAATTCCTGACGTAGGAATGTTAGCGTTAGCTGCCGTATTTGGCACCAATCCGCCACCACGATAATACTCATTCAAAGCGATCGGATTAGATCCTCCGAATTCAGTTTGAATTTGAGCAAGAGTAATTGTACCAGACGTTTGTAGTGGCATTTATCGTTACTTTAGTTGTTCTTGCGCTTGTTGCATCAATTTACGCAAAATTGGATCTGCTATACGATGTGGAATTTCTTGTAGCGAAGCCATCACTACGTTCAGTTCTT
>Ga0315906_10002751_pt1 | contig 24041 bp, 21 predicted proteins | sample LakEriMetagenome_4_FD_203526 | JGI IMG/M metagenome (GOLD analysis project Ga0315906, IMG submission 203526) | Freshwater fungal communities from buoy surface, Lake Erie, Ohio, United States - Buoy 2 MA122 | ecosystem: Environmental > Aquatic > Freshwater > Lake > Lake biofilm | place: USA...
GAACGGACGAGCCCCCCCAGGAACTCGGCGACAATCGGGGTTTCCATGCTGCCGGTGCACTAAGCAGTGCCCAGGCCAGAAGCCGGCAGATGCCTCAGATTTCCTCGACGGCCTTGCGTAACTCGCGGGCCTGCTTCGGGGTCAGACCCTTTTGGTCCACGAAATGGGCCACCATCAATCCGAGGGAACCCCCGAAGACCCGATCCAGGAACGAACTCGCCACGGCGGCGACGCAGGCCTGCTCATCCACCAAGGGTCGATACAAATAGGCGCGCCCCTGTTGATCGAAGCCCAGCGCCCCCTTCCGGACGAGCCGGTTCAACAGCGTCTTGGCGGTCACCGGATGCCAGGTTGGGTCCTGCGCTGTGAGGTCCGCGATGATGTCAGCCGCCGTGATGGGGGACCTTCCCCAGACGACGCGCATGATTTCCCATTCCGTCTCGGAAATCCTGGGCACAGGGCGAGAGTGTGAAGGCTTGGAGGTCGCCATGGGGTCGTCGGGGTACACAGAGCCGATACCCCTACGCGGATGCCAGTGTCAATCGTCGAGACGGGAAGCCTCCCCGAGGCTCCCCTTTCACCCACCAGGGACAACGCTCGATGCGGGACGGTTTCGCCTCTGGAGCCACGCCATCGGCACCAGCACCGCGAACGAGAACGCCAGAAGCACCAACGCCAGCCGGTGGGCTGTTGCGTAGTCCATGCGTTGGACCTCGTCATAAAGCGCGATCGAGGCCACCCGGGTCCGACCCGGGATACTGCCCCCCAACATCACCACGACGCCGAACTCCCCCACCGTATGTGCAAAGCTCAGCATCGCCGCCACCAGAAGCCCACGTCGGGACAATGGGAGGGTCACCCTCCAGAACATGCTCCACGGGGTTGCTCCGACGGATCGGGCCGCCTCGAGGTATTCAGGCGGAACGGAACGGAAGGCGGCCGTCAGGGGCTGGACCGCATACGGCAGGCTGTACACCAGGGATCCCAGGACCAGTCCGGGGAAGCTGAAGGCGAGGGTATCCCCGGTGATCTGGAACCAGAAACGTCCCAGCAGCGTGTCCGGGGCGAACAGGGACAGGAGATAGAACCCCAGGACCGTCGGTGGCAGGACCACGGGCAGACCCACGATCGCCTCGACGACGGGAACCCAGGGACGCCTCGAGGCCGTCAACCACGCTGCCAGCGGAACGGCCAGCACCACCAGCAACACGGTCACCAGACCCGCCAGCCGGAAGGTCAAATCCAGAGCCTGCCAGATCTCCGGCGACAACCACTCGGATGGGAGCAGTACGGAACTCATGGGGCGGGAGGAACCATCAGGCCTACATTCACCGTCGAACAGCAGTCGTCCCGTCGGTGTCCTCGGGGACATCGAACCCAAACCGTTTCAATAGATCGATGGCCGGCCGCGATCGGAGGAGTTTGAGATAGAGTTCTGCTCCCGGATGGGACCCGCCCCGGCGGGTCACGACAGCGACCTGTTCGAGAGGAGCATGGAACCCCACCGGCACCTCCCACCATCGCCCGAGCTCGCCCGCACGTGGGGCCTTCACCCACGAGCGCGACACCAGCCCGACATCCACGGATCCCGATTCCACCCACTGCGCCGTCTGGGCCACGGTCTCGCCCAACACAACCCGGTTGCTCCACACGCCCCACAGATCCGCCTGCCACAGGATGTCCCGCGCCGCCCGTCCATACGGAGCATGGATCGGATTCGCGATCGCCAGGCGCCGGACCGCAGGATCCCGGAGAATCGTCAGGCCAACCTCGAGATCCAGCTGCGCACGAGTCGTCCAGAGGACGACACGGCCATTGGCGTAATGGGTGAGGGAATTCGAAACCGCCATCCCAGAGGCCACCAGCGCGTCCGGATAGTGCCGGTCAGCGGAAAGAAACAGGTCGAAAGGAGCCCCCTGACGGATCTGGGCAACGAGCGTCCCGGAGGCTCCCAGGATCGTCTCCGCCGTATGACCCGGATGCACCCTGGCGAACAGCCGATTCAACTCCGGCATCACAAACGTCAGGTCGGAGGCCGCCGCGATCCGCAGGGGCCTTCCACCCGGAGCCGACGGCTCCGCTGCCCAGACACATCCGGTCGTCCAGGCGAGGAGCCAAACGATGCCGAGACGCCAGATGGATTCCCTCACGAGCGCTCCTTCTGCCACCCCCCAGTTGCCTCGACCAGCGGATTCCCGTTGTCCACCAGCGTCGGTTCCGGGGAGGGTCCCTCTTCATGGACCTTGAACTGACAGGCCGGGTCGCCCTCGTCTCCGGTGGAGCCCGGGGCATTGGCGCCGCCACCGTGAATCGCTTTGCCGCTGAGGGTGCACAGGTGCTGATCGTCGATCGCGACGCCGAGTCTGCCGAACGGGTGGCCGCAGGCCGTCCCTCCGTGCGGATCGTCGCCGGCGACCTCACCGACCCCGACATCTGCCGCCGGGCAATCGACGAGGCGGTGCGTCATTTCGGGTTCCTCGACATCCTGGTGAACAACGCCGGCGTGAACGACAGCGTGGGTCTCGATGCCTCGCCCGACGCCTTTATCGCCTCCCTCCAACGGAACCTCATCCCGGCCTACACGCTCACCCACCTCGCCCGGAACCATCTCGCCGCGCGTCGGGGAGCGATCGTGAACGTCAGCTCCAAGGTCGCCACCACCGGCCAGGGTCGCACCTCCGGCTATGCCGCCGCCAAGGGCGCGCTCGATGCCCTCACCCGCGAATGGGCCCTCGCCCTCGGACCCCAAGGGGTACGGGTGAATACCGTCATTCCGGCCGAGTGCGACACAGACCAGTATCAGCGCTGGTTCGCAAGCCAGCCCGATCCCGAGAAGGCACGACGTAAGGTCGCCGACCTCGTACCGTTCGAGCGACGCCTCTCGCGCCCGGAGGAGCTCGCCGATGCCATTGTCTGGCTCGCCTCCGCGCGGGCCAGCCACATCACCGGCCAGTTCCTGTACGTCGATGGCGGCTACACACACCTCGACCGCGCCGCCACCTCGTCGCACCAGTGGTGAGGGCTGTGGCCCTGATCGGGACACCACCTATTTCCCGCATTGCCTGCGGGTTTTTCATGGTCCACCCGATCGCTGGACGGCCCCGCTCTGGATTGGTAGGACATCACGATGACACGTCACTGTCACCGTTGTGGCTGGGTCTGGACCTTTCGTGAGCTTCCAGGCCGGAGCGAGACGTGTCCCCAGTGCCGCGCCGACCTCCGGGTCTGCGTGAACTGCACTTTCTATGACCTCCGCGCCGCCCACCAATGCCGGGATGGAAGGGCCGAGCCGGTCGACAACAAGGAACAGGCCAACTTCTGCGAGTACTTCGACTTCAAACCCCGTGTCTGGGCCAAGGGCGGTGGCGACTCCCGGGCCGATGCCGCCCGCGAGGCCCTCCGGAATCTCTTCGGAGACTGATCGGTTTTGACCCTCGAACGGGATTTCCGCAGCGTTGTCCGATGCACGCCGCGGTTCTTGCCCTCCTGTGGGCCCTCTCCGGAGCCACCCTCCTCGCCGGAGCCCTCGACGAATTCATCTCGGAGTCCAAGACCCGTCACGGGGAGGCCGGTGAACGGGCCGCCCGTTTCCTCGTCGAGCACATGCCCGAGGCCGACAAGGAATCCCTCTCCAGCTCATTCCTGACCGAGAATCTCGACCTCGCCTTCCGAGCCCGTAAGGAGTTCCCGTGGGCCGCCACTGTCCCCGACGATCTGTTCCTCAACGACGTCCTTCCCTACGCGGTGTTCGACGAGACCCGCGATTCCTGGCGTGCCGAACTGCTGTCCCTTTCCCGTGAGATCGTGAAGGGGGCCACCACCGCGACCCAGGCCGCCCAGGCGCTGAACCAGAAGCTCTTCAACCAGATCCAGGTCCACTACAACACCGGACGGAAGCGCCCCAACCAGAGCCTCAAGGAGTCCCGTGAACTGGGGAAAGCCACCTGCACCGGTCTCTCGATCATCCTCGTCGAGGCCTGCCGGTCGGTCGGGATACCCGCCCGGGCCGTCGGCACCCCGCTGTGGGCCAACGAACGCGGCAACCACACCTGGGTCGAGGTCTGGGATGGCAGTTGGCACTTCACAGGAGCCGATGAGTTCGACGCCAACGGCCTCAACCGCGGCTGGTTCGTGGGCGACGCCTCCCAGGCCAAGGCCGACAATCCCCGCCACGCCATCTACGCCACTTCCTGGAAGCGCGACGGGACCACCTTCCCGATGGTCTGGTCCCGCCAGCGCGACACTGTCGCCGCCGTCAATGTCACCCCCCGCTACGCCAAGGCGCCTGAGGCCGCGGACCTCGCCCGGCTTGGAGTCCGACTCTGGGATCGCAAGGGCGGCACCCGCCTGATTGGCAAGGTATGCGTCCTCGATGGTGTCCGTAAGGAATGCGCCCTCGCCGAGACAAAATCGGGTACCGCGGACCTCAATGACATGCCGCGCTTCAACCTCAAGCCCGGCACCCGCGGCTGGCTGCGCTTCACCCGCGGCAACGAGGTCCGTGAGATGCCCTTCGGCCCCCTCGACAAGGGAGACCCCACCGTCGATGCCCTCTGGCCGGACCTCACCCCCGCCTCCGCGACCGTCGACGCCCTGCAGGCCTGGGTCGCCAAAGCGAAGACCGATCGCCCGTCCGATGAACCCGCGCTGAAGGCCCCATTGTCGAGGACCGAGGCCGATCGCCTGGTGGAACTCCTCGGGGCCGATCGTCTGGCGGAGATCGCCCGCGACCGGAACGGGGAGATGGAGTCCCGGTCGATTCAGATCGGGGATCGTACCCTGCGCTGGCTCGACAAGTCATTCGGCGACGCGGCCTCCGGCCAACGGAGCCTGTGGATCTCGATGCATGGCGGCGGCGGCGCCCCGCCCCAGGTGAACGACCAGCAGTGGCAGAACCAGATCCGCCTCTACGAGCCGAAGGAAGGCATCTACGTCGCCCCGCGCGCGCCTACCGACACCTGGAACCTCTGGCACGAGGCCCACATCGATGACCTGTTCCAACGCCTGATCGAGGACCATGTGGCGCTCAAGGGTGTCGATCCCAACCGGGTCTACATCATGGGCTATTCCGCCGGCGGGGATGGGGTCTGGCAGCTCGCACCGCGCATGGCGGACCGCTGGGCAGCCGCTGCGATGATGGCAGGACATCCCAACGAGGCCTCGCTCCTCGGATTGAGGAACCTCCCCTTCGCCCTGTTCATGGGTGCCGATGATGGGGCCTACAACCGAAACCGTCTCGCCACCGAGAAGGCCGCCGAACTGGACCGCCTCGCCTCCGCGGATGCCGGCGGCTACCCGCACTTCGTCCGCATCTACGAAGGTCTCGGCCACTGGATGAAGCGACGCGACGCAGAAGGGGTCCCATGGATGGCCGAGTTCCGACGCAATCCCTGGCCGAAGAAGGTCGTCTGGCAGCAGGACGATGTCGTCCACCGACGGTTCTATTGGCTCCAGATCCCGGATGGCTCACCGATCCCGGAGCGTCAGAAGATCACGGCGTCGGTCGAGGGACAGACCATCCAGATCGACGCCGAGGGTGCACCCAAGCTGGTCCTCCGACTGTCGGACGCGCTCGTTGATCTCGACCAACCGATCGTGGTGAAGGTTGGGAGCGAGGAGCGGTTCCGGGGCAAGGTCCCACGCCAAGCCCAGGCCATCCTGACCTCGCTGGCCCAGCGTGCGGATTCCCCCGCTGCCGCCACCGCCCTGCTCGAGGTGCCATGAAGCCCCCCCAACCCAACGCCCCCGTTCCGCTCCACGAGGATCCGAGATTGCGGTTCCTCGTCATGGCATCCCCAGAGCAGGGCTCGGTGCCGACGATCGGGAACTATAAAGTCGTGGCGAATCGGATCCGGACACCTAGGTTCCGCGAATGCCGACGGTCTTGAGAATCGGGTCGTTCCGGTTTCACTTCTATTCAAACGAGGGAAACGAGCCGCCTCATATCCATGTCCGAACAGCAGAAGGAGAATGCAAGTTCTGGCTCGTTCCGGTGATCCTTCTGGCCCAGAACCGCGGCGTCCGAGCCCAGGATCTGCGTCGGATTGAGCAACTGATCTTCGAGAATCTGGACCAACTGAAGAACGCCTACCATGAGCACCATCAGCGATGAGATTCCCAGAGCCTCGGAACCCGTGGCTGTCCGAGCCTGGGTGGAAAGTCGGACGGTCTTCGTGGAGCTCCACGACGGACGCATTATCGGATTCCCCGCCGACCGGTTCCGGATTCTCAAGCGAGCTACCCAGGAGCAGTTGCAGGATGTTCGAATCGAGTTGAATGGGTATGCCCTCAGGTGGGAGGTCCTCGATGAGGACATCACGGTTCCAGGAATTATGGCAGGGCGGTTTCAACTTCCCCCTGCTCAGTGAACCCGTAGCCCCTCCCTACGAGTGAGTCACCCGTCCGACCCGTTCGAGGTGCCATGAAGCCCCCCCAACCCAACGCCCCCGTTCCGCTCCACGAGGACCCCAGGTTCCGGTTCCTCGTGATGTCCGCCTCGGCGCTGGGTCTGGGTGGCATGCTGGCCTCGCTCACCTTTCTCGACAAGGGACCCCACGGCTTTGAGTTCCACTGGAGTTCCCTCGCCCTGCCCGCGTTCGCCCTCGGGATCGTCCTCTCGTCCGCCTACTGGTGGATTGTCTTCCGCATGACGGCACGATCCGGTCGACTCGGCCCCGGATTCCTCACCACCGCATCCGCCGCGGTGATGGTGCTCGCGATCCTCGCCTTCCTCTATCCCATCCGGTTCATCCCCGCCGCCAAGCGTACGGATGTCGTCATCGGCCTCACGCTCGCCGTCCTCGTCCTAGGGACCATCGGCTACATCATCCACACGATGGTCCGCTGGCTGGAACAGGAGTCGGCTGAAGACCCCCCTGAGGGATCCACCGGCGACGACTGATCGTCACGAGGTTTCCGGTTTATGGAGCGGGGCCGACGTCCTAGACTCCTCCGATGCATCGGCCCTCGATCTTCCCCGCACTCGTCATCGCCCTTGCCGCCATCGTGGGCTCCCTGGTTCCCACCCGAGCCGAGACGGCCCAAGGCATCGTCTACGAGGACCGGGATCTCGACGGAGTGCGCGACCCGAAGGAGCTGGGACTGAAGGGGGTCCGGGTCTCGAACGGCCGCGACATCGTACTCACGGACCGTTCCGGTCGGTGGGAACTGCCGATCCTCGAGGGATCCGAGACGACCTTCTTCGTCATCAAGCCCCGGGGCTACATGCCGCCGGTGAACGCCGACCGGCTGCCTCGGTTCTTCTACAACCACAAACCTACCGGTTCACCCCGCATGAAGTTCGAGGGGCTCCCTCCCACAGGTCCGCTACCCGCTTCCATCGACTTCCCTCTCCACCGCCAGACGGAGCCCGATACGTTCCAGGCCCTGTTCTTCGGAGACACCCAACCCCGCGACGTCCGGGAGGTGGACTACTTCAAGCACGACATCGTCGACGACCTCATCGGGAAGTCCGGGGCCCAGTTCGGGGTGACCCTGGGGGATATCGTCTTCGACGACCTGTCCGTGATGACGCCCCACAACGCCGCTGTGGCGCTCATTGGCATCCCATGGTGGAACGTGATCGGGAACCACGACGTCAACACCGACGCCCCGACCGAACTCGACTTCGAGGACACGTACAACCGGGTCTATGGCCCAAGCACGTTCTCTTTCGACCACGGGCCGGTCCATTTCATCGCCCTGAATGACATCCAGTTCATCCCCAGGTCGCAGCGCGGCACCAACAACACGACGTGGCGTTCCGGGGTCACACAGGCCCAGTTGGACTGGTTGAAGAAGGACCTCGCGCTGGTGCCCCAGAAGCAGCTCGTGCTGCTCATGATGCACGTGCCGCTCTACGACCTCGACAACCGCGAGGAGGTCTATCGTCTCATCGAGGACCGTCCCTACTGCCTGAGCATCTCGGGCCACACCCATTGGACGGCCCACCGTTTCCTGCGCCGCGAGGACGGCTGGAGGGGTGTCGAGCCGCACCACCACATCGTGAACGTCACCGCATGCGGCAGCTGGTGGCGCGGGCGGCCCGATGAGTTTGGGATCCCCCATGCCACGATGTCGTGCGGGGCACCCAACGGCTACTCGATCCTGACCTTCCGGGAGCGCGGGGTCTCGGTGGAGTTCCGGGCTGCCCGCCGACCGGCCTCCTACCAGATGAACATCACGGCCCCGGACCACGTGTCCGCAGCGGCCTCCACCAACACCATGATCCACGTCAACGTGTTCAATGGTTCGGAGAACTCGGAGGTCCGGATGAGGCTCAACAACCGCGGCCCATGGCTGACCCTGCAGCGGGTGATCGAGTTCGATCCGGAATTCGTCGCGACCCGTGCCCGGGAGGGGACGAACTTCGTCGCACCGTTCGGCCCGCTCCCAGCCCCCACCCGAAGCCAGCACCTCTGGCGCGGAGCCCTTCCAAGTCCCCTGCCGAAGGGGACCCACTACATCTGCGTCGAGGCCCGTGACGTGAACGGCACCCTCCACCCCGCCATGCGGGCGATCACGGTGGAGTAAAACCCGGGAATGCCTCCGGAGCCGGGAGGGATCCAAGAGAGCCGTCAGCGAGCTTCGTCCGACACGAGGAAGCCACGGGCCACCTCCGCAAACGCCTCCAGCTGCTGAGTGACCCAGGAGGGATCCTCCCCCAACTCGCGCGCCATCAGCCGCGCAACCGCCGGGGCCATCTCGAGGGCGGCTCGGGCATTCAGGAACAGGGCGCGTGTCCTGCGCGCCAACACATCCTCGACCGTCCGGGCCATCTCGTGACGGACCGCCCACACCACCTCGGCCCCACCGATGGGCAGCGCCGGATGCAACGGCTCACCCAATGCCAGCTCGTGGCGGATCAGATCCTGGATGGCCGGGGCGTCTGAACCGTAGAAGGCCAGCCGACCGAACCGGTCGGCATGCTGGTGGTAGCCGTGGATGTTCAGGTGACGCGTGACGCTCGGCTGCTCGTTCAGCCGCGCCAGCACCGCAGCCTGCGTGACACAATCCTCGGCCATGTTGCGATAGGTGGTCCACTTTCCCCCACACAGGGTCACAACGCCGGAGGGATCGATGTGGATCGTGTGGTCCCGCGACAGCGCCGCCGTGTTCTTGCCATCGCCCATGCGCACGAGCGGTCGGACTCCGGCAAAGGTGCTGAGAATGTCAGACCGGGTCGGCTTCTTCTCCAGATACAGCCCGGCCGTCTCGAGGAGGAACCCGATCTCCTGATCCATCGGAACAGGCTCAACGGGCACCGATCCGATCGGAGTGTCCGTCGTACCGACCAGGGTGTGGCCATGCCACGGGATCGCGAACATCACCCGCCCATCACTCGTGTGCGGGACCATGATGGCGGTGTCGGACGGCAGGAAGCTCCGGTCCAGGACGATGTGCACGCCCTGGCTGGGAGCGATCATCGGGCGACACTCCGGGTCGGCGAGGCGTCGGAGATCGTCCGTGAAGGGCCCAGTGGCATTGATGATCACCTTGCCCCGGGCGGTGAACTCCCGGCCGGATTCGAGGTCCTGGACCCGTACCCCCGTCACGAGTCCGTCTGGATCCTTCAGGAGACCGGTCACCGGGGCGTAGTTGAGGAGGGATGCCCCTTGTTCGGCAGCGGTGGCCACCAGGTTGATCAGCAGACGGGTGTCGTCGAACTGTCCGTCGTAGTACACCACGCCGCCGTGGAGACCCTCGGTCTTGATGTTTGGCAGGCTCCGAAGGGTCTCTTCCTTGGACAGCAGGTGGGACGACCCGAAGCCATAGCGGCCTGAGAGACTCTGGTAGAGCTTCAGTCCAATCCCATAGAACGGACCTTCCCACCAGGAGTAGCTGGGGACGATGAAGCGCAGTTCCCCGACCAGATGGGGTGCGTTCTGGCGGAGGATTCCCCGTTCGCGGAGGGCTTCCATGACCAGAGACACGTTGCCTTGTTCCAGATAGCGGACGCCTCCATGGACCAGCTTGGTGCTTCGACTGGAGGTGCCCTTGCCGAAGTCATGGCGTTCCAACAGCAACGTCCGGTACCCCCGGGCTGCGGCATCGAGGGCCACGCCAACCCCGGTCGCACCACCACCGATGACGATCACGCTCCAGGGCTCGGACTCCGCGAGAGCCCGCTCGAGCATCTCCTGTCGGTTCATGGACGGTTCCTCCGGGGAGCTCGGGCCGTCGGGGTGGTTTTCTTCACGGGTGCCGGCTGTTCCCACGCCTTGGCGCGTTCCAGGGCCTCGTCCCAGCGCTTTCGAAGGGAGAGGGCCTGGTCTCTCGACATCTTCGGCTTGAAGACTCGATCCACCTTCCACTGGGAAGCGATCGCGGCGGGCGATTTCCAGAATCCAACCCCGAGACCTGCGAGGTAGGCCGCCCCGAGTGCGGTCGTCTCGGTCACCGACGGACAGACCACCGGGCAACCGAGCAGGTCGGCCTGGATCTGCATCAGGGGCTCGCTCCGGGAGGCTCCGCCATCGACCCGGAGCTCCGGGATCGCCGTCCCCGTGTCGGCCCGCATGGCGTCCAGGAGGTCCGCCACCTGCAAGGCGATGCCCTCGAGGGCCGCGCGCGCGACGTGGGCTGCTGTCGTGTCCCGGGTGATTCCGATCATAAGACCCCGCGCATACGAATCCCAATGGGGGGCTCCCAATCCCGCGAACGCGGGAACCAACAAGACACCCCCGGAATCCGGCACCGTGCAGGCCAGGCGATCGACCTCCTGGGCCGACTTCACCAACCGCAACCCATCTCGGAGCCATTGGAGGGTGGCGCCCCCGATGAACACGCTCCCCTCCTGCGCGTAGTGGATGGGTTCCGATCCCAACTTCCAGGCGACCGTGCTGAGGAGCCGGTTCCGGGACGGCTGGATGCGCGTGCCGGTGTTCTGGAGCAGGAAACACCCAGTGCCATAGGTGCACTTGCTGGAACCGGGCGCGAGACACATCTGCCCGAACAATGCCGACTGCTGATCCCCGGCGATGCCACTGATCGGAACGCCTTTCAGGGACGGGATCGTCGTGACCTCACCGTACACCTCGCTGGAGGAGGCGACCTTGGGGAGCAGGGATTCGGGGATCTGGAAGAGCTCCAGCAGCACAGGGTCCCACGCGGCGGTCTTCAGATTGAAGAGGAGCGTCCGGGAGGCATTGGAGACATCGGTGATGTGGGACTCGCCTCCGGTCAGCTTCCACACCAGCCAGGTGTCGATGGTCCCGAAGGCCAGATCACCCGCCCTAGCCCGGGCCCTTGCACCGGGTGTGTGATCGAGGATCCAGGCGATCTTGGTGCCAGAGAAATAGGCGTCGAGGATCAGACCCGTCCGCCTCTGGATCGAAGCCGCCTGCCCCTCAGCCCTGATCCGATCGCAGTCGCCAGCGGTCCGGCGGTCCTGCCAGACGATCGCGTTCCCCAGCGGCTCGCCAGTGCGACGATCCCAGACGACGGTGGTCTCGCGCTGGTTGGTGATGCCGATGGCCGCGATGTCCCCAGCCTTGAGACCCGCTTTTTTGACCACGTCCGAGGCGACCTTCCAGATCGACTGCCAGATCTCGTTGGCATCGTGTTCCACCCAGCCAGATCGGGGATAGATCTGGCGGATCTCCTTCTGGGCGACCCCACAGGATCGGCCTTCGGCATCGAACAGGATGGCCCGGACACTGGTGGTTCCGGCGTCGAGGGAGAGGATGTAGGGCATGGGACTGGAGTTCAGGAGGGGTAGAGCATCCGGTGCAGCAAGGCGCCGACCACGCCGCCGATCACGGGGCCAGCCACCGGGATCCAGGCATAGGACCAATCGGAAGGACCTTTGCCGGCGATGGGGAGGAGGGCATGGGTGAGACGGGGTCCCAAGTCGCGGGCCGGATTGATCGCGTATCCGGTCGGTCCACCCAGCGAGACACCAATCGAGACGACGATGAGTCCGACCAGGAGAGGGCCGAATCCCTCGCTCCATCCCGGGCCCTTGAGGTTGGACGCCGCAGGAACAGCCCGGGCACAGAAGACGAGGACGGCGGTGCCGAGAGCCTCGCAGAGGAGGTTGGCTGAGGGCCTGCGGACCGCCGGGGCCGTGCAGAAGACAGCGAGCTTTAATGCCGGGTCGCTTGTCGGTTCCCAGTGCGGCAGGTAGGCGAGCCAGACCAGGAACGCCCCGGCCATCGCCCCGGCCATCTGGGCGAGGACGTATGCCATCACCTGGCTCCAAGGGAAGGCCCCGACCGATGCCAGCCCGATCGTGACGGCTGGGTTGAGGTGACCCCCGCTGATGGTGCCGACGCTGTAGACCGCCAAGGCGACGGCAAGGCCCCATCCCACGGTGATCACAATCCAACCGCCTCCGTTCCCCTTGGAACGGCCGAGCAGCACATTGGCGACGACCCCATCACCCAGGAGGATCAACAGGGCGGTACCGACGAATTCAGCGAGATAGGCGGACATGGGACGAATGCGAGAGGCCGATGCCAAGACAAGGCCGGGCCGGGTGTCGGGGACGGAACGACGGTGGGCCGATCTCCGGGGAAGCTGAAGTCTTTTCATCGACGCCGAGCGAGGCACGGCGGGCCGACAAACAACGCACCCGGCCTTGCCGCCACAGTCGGTCCACCATCATGGTTTCCCCATGCTCTCCGATCGTCTCCAGTCCCTGTTCGCCGCCTGTGTTGTCGGGGCCTTCTCCGCCGTCGGCGCCGACGCCAACAACCGTCCCCACGCCCCGACGGATCTCCCTCCAAAGGCCACCCAGAGCCGCCCGCAGGGGATCCTGGCTCCAGCCCAAGGCGAGCGTATCGTCTTCATCGGCAACGGCCTTGCGGAGCGGGATGTCTACTTCAGTCGCCTCGAAACGGAGCTGCACCTGCGGTATCCCAACCAGAACCTGATCGTCCGCAACATGGGGCGTCCGGGCGACACCCCGGGATTCCGTCCGCACCCCGCCCGGGTCTCCCAGTGGGCATTCCCGGGAGCGGACAAGTTCCATCCAGAACTGAACTCCCATTTCGGTCGTGGCTTCTTTTCCACCCCCGACCAGTGGCTCACCCATCTGAAGGCCGACATGATCCTGGCCTTCTTCGGCTACAACGAGTCCTTCGAGGGCCCCGCCGGTGTGGCAAACTTCGAGGCGGAACTCGACGCCTGGGTGAAACACACCCTGTCCTTGGCCTACAACGGAACAGCAGCGCCCCGGCTGCTGCTTGTCTCCCCGATCGCGTTCGAGGGCCACTCCAACCCCCCGTCGACCGGAGATGGCCCCCGCTGGGAACTGCCCGACGGGAAGAAGGAGAACGTCAACCTCGCCCTGTACGCAGCAGCCATGCAACGCGTGGCCTCGAAGAATGGGGTCGGCTACGTCGACCTCTTCACCCCGTCCCAGAAGCGCTACGCCCAGAAACAGCGCCAGCCCAAGCTCACCCTCAACGGCTTCCTCCCCACCGACGCCGGCTATGGTGAACTGGCCGTCTGGCTCGCCGATGGTGCCTTCGGCAAATCCCCCCGCACCTCCAAGGCCAAGCCGGACCTCCTCCTCGAGGCCGTCCGCGACAAGGACTACTTCTGGAACAACGACTACAACCTGGTCAACGGCGTCCACACCCACGGCCAACGCTACGATCCGTTCGGACCCCAGAACTATCCCGACGAGATCCGCAAGACCCGCCAGATGATGTCCCTGCGTGACGAGCGGATCCATGAGATCGCCCAGGGGCAAACCAAGGAGCTGGCGGTCGACGATTCCAAGACCCACCCGCTTCCGGCCGTCCCCACCAATTTCAAGCGGCCGGTCGACTACCTCGATGGCGTCCAGGCCATCGGGAAGATGAAGATCATGCCCGGCTACAAGGTGGAGCTGTTCGCCTCCGAGAAGGAGTTCCCCGAGCTGCGCAAGCCCGTGCAGATGTCCTTCGACAACCGAGGACGCCTCTGGGTCGCCATCACGCCGACCTACCCGCACTACACCCCGGGCGAGTCCCGACCCAACGACAAGATCCTGATCTTCGAGGACACCAACGGCGACGGTCGGGCCGACAAGCAGACCGTGTTCGCGGACAAACTCCATCTCCCGATCGGGTTCGAGATCGCCCCGGAGGGGGTCTACGTCTCCCAGGAGCCCAACCTCTGCCTGCTCATCGACGACAACCACGACGATCGCGCCGACCGGATGGAGATCCTGATGCATGGGTTCGACACCCATGACACCCACCACGCGATCTCGGCCTACAGTGCCGATGCCTCCGGGGCGTTCTACCTGCTGGAGGGACGGTTCCTCCACAGCCAGGTCGAGACCCCCTACGGTCCGCAACGGGTCAATGATGGTGGAGCGTGGCGGTTCGATCCGAAGAACTTCCGGCTCGAGCGCTACATCCAGACCGACGTCAACAACCCCTGGGGCATCGCATTCGACGAGTGGGAACAGTGCGTCCTTTCCGACGCCTCCAGCGGCGAGAACTACTGGGCGTTGCCCGTCTCGGCGAAGATGCCCTATGGCGTCGAGATCGAGCGGGCGGGCGAGTACGTGCCGAAGCGGTCCCGACCGACATCCGGTTCCGAGTTCGTCTTCTCCCGTCACTTCCCCGACGAGGTCCAGGGGCAGTTCATGACCTGCAACAGCATCGGGTTCCTTGGCATCAACTTCAGCTCCGTCCGGGACGACGGCTCCGGGTTCACGGGCGCCCTGGCTGGGGACCTGATCAGCTCGAGCGACCCGAACTTCCGTCCGGTCGACCTCGAGTTCGCCCCGGATGGCTCGCTGTACTTCCTCGACTGGCACAACGCGTTGATCGGTCACATGCAGCACAACGCTCGGGATCCGAACCGGGACCACGAGCGCGGCCGGATCTACCGGGTGACCTACCCGTCCCGTCCGCTCGTGAAGCCCGCGAAGGTCGCCGGCGCGTCCGTCCCGGAACTGCTGGAGAACCTGAAGCTCCCCGAGTACCGGAGCCGCTACCGGACCCGTCGCGAACTGCGCGGTCATCCGGCCCGCAAGGTGGTCCCGGCCGTGAAGGCCTGGGTCGCCAAGCTCGACCCCAAGGATTCCCGATATGAACACCATCTGTGTGAGGCGATGTGGGCGACCTGGTCCCAGAACGCTCCCGACTCGGGACTGATCCTCGCCTGCCTCAACGCGCGGTCCCCGCAGGCCCGCGCGGCGGCGGCCCATGTGTTGCGCTACACGACCGACAAGGTCCCGAACGCCGTCGCCCTGCTCCGTCAGGCGGCCAACGACCCCAACGGTCGCGTCCGTCTCGAGGCCATCGTCGCGGCCTCGTGGCTCAACAACCTCGACGGCGCCCGGATCGTCCTGGACGCGCTCCGACACCCCTTCGACAAGTGGATGAGCCCAGTGACGCGTCAGATCCTCGAGACCACCCTCAAGGACGACGTGGCGGCGCTTGTGAAGGCGGAACCACAGCTGCTCGCCACGAACCCGAACGCCCGCGACTACCTGGCCGGCACCTTCAAGCTCGGGTCTGCCCCTCCCGCCGCCGACAAGCGTGAATATGGTCCCACCCGCAAGCTCGGGACAGAGGAGGCCAAGCGGTACGCCCTCGGCAAGGAGGTGTTCCACCGCGACGCACACTGCGCGACCTGCCATCAGCCGTCGGGTTCGGGCACTCCGGGGATCTATCCGCCCCTCAACCTCACCGGGAATCCCTGGCTGGCGGACGACGAGCGCCTCGTGAAGCTGGTGCTCAAGGGTCTCTGGGGTCCGCTCGAACTCGGGGGTCAACGCCTCTCCCCGGCCAACGGCGTGCCGCCCATGATCGGCTTCGCGGGGATGTTGAACGACGAAGAGGTCGCAGGGGTGTTGACCTACGTCCGCCAGTCCTTCGGCAATGACCTGCCTCCGGTGACCCCCGACCTCGTCAAGAAGGTCCGGGCCAAGACCCAGAACCGCGTGGACTTCTACATGGTCGAGGAACTCATGAAGGAGCATCCGATCCCGGGTTGGGAGAAGTGGGGCAAGATGGAACGTCCCGCCGGAAACGTCTTCGAGTGATCCGGACGGCGGACCGCAGTCCACGGTCCGCCGTCATCGCAACTCCGGGGATCACTTCTGCGGCACGACCCGGAAGAACTCGCCCTTGGCCGAGGTCGGGACCGAGATCTCAACAGTGCCCGGTGGGTTGGTGGAAACCGGGGACCAATCGCGAAGATCGGGGCTCCTTTCGAGAATCCCGGGACCCGAACCCGGGTTCTGCAGGCGGGCCTTGAAGGAGGTGCCGGAGGCCTTTGGGGCCGAAGCCTCGGATCCGGATTGGGAACGACGCCCGGATTCGCCTTCGTTGACCTCTATCCCACGCGGCGCCGGCTGGGGGATCTGACCCGTACCGAGAAGGAATCGGACGGCTTTGATGACGACAGTGGCGCCCCGGAGGTTGGACACAAAGGTGATCCGGAAGGGCAGCTGCACCCCAGACAGGTTCTTCACCGGGATCGTGAACTGGTGGTCGATGCCCTGGAAATTCGTCCGGTCATCGCCGTCCATGAAGGTGATCCGTCCGATGCACTGTCCGGACCGGATGGATGTCTCCAACGAGGCGTCCGGCACATTGACGAACAGGTTGATCCGCCCCTTTGCCGTGGAGTTGATCGTCCCGGTCACGATTTCGATGAGGTGGACCTCCGCCATCCGGCCGGCGAGACGGGGATCCTGGATCTCGATCGTTACCGGGGTCTCGTATGTGAGCCCTGCATCCAATCCGCCGACCTCGATCGCCGTGAACCTGACTGGACCGTCGATCTCTCCGAGGGTCTCATCAGCCACGGCCGGTTTGTACGCCACCGTGTTCATGTTCCGGATGATGTCACTGATGCTCACGCAGACATCGCTCCCATCGACGTCCGTGAAGCGGTAGACCGTCTTCCCCCAGCCGCTCGTGTCCGGATCAGGCTGCGGCTGTCGGTACAACGACCAGATCCGGTCGATGTTGGCATGGTGCATGAAGAAGATGGGATCGAGTGCCGCGTAGCGGAGCTTCCCCATGTTCCGGTTGATCCCGAATCGTGTACCGGCCCAGTCATGGCCGTCGTTGTGGGGTCCCTGTTCCAGGAGCCCTTGGTTGGACCGGTCAATCCCGGGCCGTCCAGCGAACTGCTCGAAGGGCACACTCAGCATGTAGTTCACGTAGTCTTGGCCCATGTAGAAGATGGTCTCCTCGACGTGGTCCTTGCTGTCCTGGGAGACCTCGTTCTGGGGCGACATCTCCGGCTTCTCAATCGAGGGGCCGCGGTTGCCGTCGAACAGGGCGAGGTTGTCGAAGCCGAGGTTGTCGTTGTTGACCATGTTCTCCTGGGTGCGGTCATAGCCCCAGAGCGGGCTTGCGAGTCCAAGTTCCTTCCTGAGTCGCGTGTTGGGGATCTCCTTGTGATGAATCCAATCCCAATACGGAAAGGCGAAGGTGCTGCCATCGACGTTGAACTGCGTCGACAGGATGTTCGCGAGGATCCGTTCGAGGAAGAAGATGTAGCCCCGGTGCCAGGGGAGGAAATTCCAGCCCCAGTGGACCTGGGGGTACTGGACACTGCTCTCACTGCAATGCAGGGCATGCTGCTGGGCGTAGTTGTCCCACTGCAACGGACTGCGCACCGAGATCTCGTTCCGCATGTATCCAACCGCCCGGCACAGGTTCCTGAGCTCGTCGTCGGTCAGATCGTAGAAACTCTTCCGGATTCGCCGCGGTTCCTTGCTGAAATCAAACGGCCGGGCTGAAAAGGGACCACAGTTCGGATCCTCGGGCAGGATCGGAGCAGGACGTTTCCCGGGTCGGAAGACGGAGCCTGGGGCAGTGGCCTTGTTCTGCGCCAGAGCATCGAGGCCGGAAAGGGTCGAGGCCGCGGTGGATCCTACAAGGAAGTTTCGGCGATTGATATTCATGGAGGCTCTCCTGGAATCACGGAGTCCTGGATGCGGCACAGCACCGAACCAGATTTCCGGGTGTGATTCGAAGTGGACTGAAGGATTCAGGCACTGTCTAGGCATGAAATGAACCCATGCGGGGATCCCCAATTGCTGCCCAACCCGCCACCACAGCACCGCGGCAATTCCATCGGGTCACTCCGGGACGCTGTCGGAGGTCGGCCTGGTGGCATGACCCTCCGGTGAAGGGTTCCCAGGGCCACATTCAAGGGGGGGATCCAGCTGATCGAGTCGCCCCGCTTGACCCAGTTCCTCCTTCGCCGGCACCGTCCTGACGTGAAACTCCTCCTCGCCGTTGCCTCACTCGTCGCGTCTGCATTCGTCCTCGGCGCCGAGGAATTCGAAAACAAGCCTGACGCGACGGTCTTTGCTAAATTCAACCCCCGGATGGCCCCCGCGCCAAAGGGTCTCCTGCTCCATGAGAACGATCGGCTGGCCATCATCGGCGACTCGATCACCGAGCAGAAGATGTACTCGAGGATCCTCGAGACCTACCTGACCGCCTGTCTTCCAGAGCTGAAGGTGACCGTCCGCCAATATGGGTGGGGCGGTGAGACGGCTGAGGGGTTCAAGAACCGGATGGTCAACGATGCGCTCCGCTTCAAGCCGACGATTGCGACGACCTGCTACGGCATGAATGACCACAAGTACCGTGCTTACGACGCGGCGAACGGACAGTGGTATCGGGAGAACCAGCTCGCGATCGTGAAGGCCTTCAAGGCGGCCGGCGCGCGCTTCGTCCTTGGTTCCCCCGGCTGCGTGGGCCCGAAGGTCCCGTGGAGCAACGCCGGTTCGGAGGCGATGAATCTCAACCTCTGCGAACTGCGGAACATCGACATCGACATCGCCCAGCAGGAGCAGGTGGCCTTTGCCGACGTCTTCTGGCCGATGCTCACCCTGGGTTGGAAGGCGACAAACCAGTTCGGGGAGAACTACGCCATCGCCGGCAAGGATGCTGTGCATCCGGGCTGGGCGGGACAGGTGGTCATGGCGACGGCGTTCCTCCAGGCGCTCGGCTTGGACGGTGACCTCGGGACGTTCACGGTCGACCTCGGGGCCGGCAAGGCATCCGCAACCGGTGGCCACGAGGTCGTGGCCTTCACCAACGGCGAGCTGACGCTGAAGAGCGGTCGCTACCCGTTCTGCGCTCCGGCTGGGGAGTTGTCCGACGACAACTCGATCCGTTCCGGGATGGCCCTGACCGACTTCAACTCCCGCTTCAACCGACTCCGCCTCGGCGTCAAGAACGCGCCCGCCAAGGAATACAAGGTCACCTGGGGAACCGAGACGAAGACCTTCACCGGCAAGGAACTGGCAGACGGCATCCTTCTTCCAGCCCGGTTTACCAAGACCCCCTTTGACGACGCGTTCAAGCGCCTCGATGAGGCGGTCGCCAACAAGCAGAACTACGAGACCAAGCAGATCAAGAGCCTCTTCCACGGCGAGGAAGGCCGGGTGGACATGGAGGCCACGGTCGCGTTGACCGAGAAGGCCCGCGCCCCGTTGGCGGCAGCCATCCGGGAGGCGCTGGTCCCCGTGACGCACACGGTGAAGATCGAGGCCGTCCACTGACGGAACGGTTCCGTCCCTCGGAAGGGCATCCTGAGGATGGTGTCCCCGGGATGATCCAAGGGGGCTGATGGTTCCGCAGCCCGGTTCAGGGATGGCGAAATCCGGCGCCGCTTGCCGGACTCAGTTGCAGCCGCAACCGCCGCCGCCAACACCCGCGCCGCCGTGGGTTCCCTCACGACTGAAGTACAGGTGCTCCGAATAGGCCAAGCCCATCGGATCCCGGCCGCGGTTCATCAGCGGATCCGCCAGGGTTCCCCGCTGCCACGGCTTCACCCGGGCACAGCCCGTCGCCAGCAGGCTCAACAGACACAGCATCAGGAGGGGACGATGGGGCATGGGTGACCGGGGTGGGAACCCGCAGTGGCCTTACTTCTTGGCCAGCGCCTTCTCGATGTCGGCGATGTAGGCCTTCTTCGTCTTCTCACCACCGAAGCCGACGTGGATCGCCTGGATCTTTCCATCGGGCGAGATCACGAAGGACGAGGGGATCGACTGCACCGAAAGCTTCTCGGCGAGCTTGCCCTTGGCGTCCCGGAGGATCGGGAACTCGGTCTTGCTGCGCTTGAGGAACTTGTCCATGTCGTCCTTCGACTCGTCGAGACTCACACCGATCACCACGACGTTCTTGTCCTTGAACTGGGTATAGACCTCCTGGAGGGCTGGGAACGATTGACGACACGGACCGCACCACGAGGCCCAGAAATCGACCACCACCACCTTGCCCTTGAGATCCGGCACCTGACCCTCGAGACCGAAGGAGCCGAGGTCCGGGAAGGCATCGCCCACCTTCGGGGCGGCGGCCGACAGCAGGGAGGTGACGAGCAGGAACAGGGAGGCGGTGAGGCTAAGACGCGCGGTGTTCATGGAAGCGGCGGGATTGGATGGTTTGTGTGCTGGTGACAATGGCCCCGGAGACGCCGGGTGTCGACTCGATCAACCGCATGCCCTCGACGGGGCCGAGGACCAGGGCGGTGGTGCTGAGGAATCCGGCCTGGGTGCAGGACGGTGCGAGGACGCTGACCGAGAGGACGTCGGAGGGTGTCGGCCGGCCGGTCCGGGGGTCGAGGATGTGCCCATAGCGGACGCCCCCGGCCTCGAAGAAGCGGAGGTAGTTCCCCGACGTCGCCACCCCGCCCTCGCGGAGCGCCAAGCCACACCAGACGCGTCCCGGGGATCGCGGTTCCTCCAGACCGATATGCCAGGCGAGGCGACCATCCGGAGGCAGGCCCAAGACCCGGATATCGGCCCCGAAATCGATGAGAACCCCGGTCAGTGGGAATCCGCGGGACAGCAAGGCGATCTGGTCGACCGCGTACTCTTTCCCGATGCCACCCAGATCGACGGCCATCCCGGTCTCGGGCAGGCGGACCCTTCCGGGAGCCCGTTGCACCCGGGTCCACCCCACCCGCGCCAGGGCGGCTTGGACCGCCTCCTCGGCGGGAACCACCGGCGGCTGCGCCTTCCAGTTCCACAGCCGCAGCAGGGGCAACACGGTGGGGTCCATGACTCCCTTCGACAGGAAGTGGAGTTCATGACACAGGGCCAGCAGCCGCTCCGTCTCGGGATCGATCGCCACCCAGTCCCGACCGGCCTGGTCGTTGATGCGCGAGATCAGGGATCCTGGAAGGTATCGGGAGCACTTCGCCTCGAACCGGGCCATCCAGCCCAGCGTCTGCTCGACGAACGCCTCCGCGGCCGGTTTGGGACCCGCCAGCGTCATGCGGCACAGGGTTCCGAGCGCCTGGAACTCAATGCCGAATCCAGAGGCCGGCAACGGGGTCACCCGCAGGGTCGGTCGGATCCGGTCCCAGACGGCACGCGCCCCGAAATCCTCCCCAGTCCCGGAGGCGGACTGCCGAAGGGTCGGCTGATGACGGTTCAGAACCATACGTTCAATCCGACGCTGAACACATCCGCCTGCGGGTACGCACTCTGCCAGGTGACGCCATCGGTGCCCACCATCCGGTACCGCTTGTAGGAGAGGATGACGGATGCCCAATCCGTCACCTTGCCCTCGATGCTCACCCCATAGGTGTAGGTGTTCATCTGCGACAGGCGATAGTCGGAGGAATAGTAGTTGGGCCAGGATGGGACGTATCCGATCTTCCCGCCCCCGGGGTAACCGGGATCTGTCGGGAAGAGCAGCGATCCATCCGGCAGCACGGAATAGGGGCCGCCGTAGGGATTCGAGGGATCCCCGGTGAACCGCACCGCATAGAAGTCGGCAGCGGACTGGTGGTAGAAGCGGAAGAGGGGAGAGACCGTGAACCGTTTCCCAATCTTCTGGAACCAGGCCACCGAGACGGTCTCGCTGGTCAGGCCCCAGCTGTCCGTCCCCGCCCGGAAACTGCCTTCGACCGCGCCGTCGATCGCCTTCACATAGTGGTTGATCCCGAGCCACCCCACCGAACGGACCCGGTGTCCCGGCCGGTTCTCGGCAGGGAAGCCAAAGGTGCCGAGCTGTTCCTGGGAGTTGATCCCATACGGCAACGGATCGTAGGAGGGATCCGGGTACGCGTAGTAGAAATTGACCGCCTTGTAGGGATCGCTGAGGTAGCCCTCCGAATACCCGACGGTGACGTTGACGGTGAGGGTGGTCTGCGGCCCGAGGACCTGGGTGACCCCGACCAGGAAATCCGAGACCCCCTTCCGGGCGAAGTCGGGATGCCAGACCCCCTTCACATTGTCGAAGTTGTGGGAGACGCCGAGGGCGAGCGTGGTGTGCTTCTCGTTGAGCTCGATCAACTCGTTCCACGTCAGACCCAGGCTCGTGTAGTCGCGTTCCCAGCTGTAGGCGAACTGCGGCTGATGGGTGAACCGCCCGGTCTTGTAGTCGGTCTCGACGAATCCCGCATACCGCCGGTCCCAGAAGTTGAAGAGCTGCACCTGGTCGCTTCCCGGAGGGGGCGGTCCACCGGTGGGCGTGGCCCCCGAGATGGCGTCGTAGACGAAGTTGCCCTTCAGCAGGAGGTTCGGGCTGAGATCCTTTTCAACGTACGCCCCCTGGGTGATGACCTTCGTCCGATTGTCATCCTCGTAATAACCCTCCCAACGGTATTGGACCTTGTCCTCGGCACGGGGACGGATCGGCTCGAACAGCATCAGGAGCAGCGCCAGGAACGCAGCGCGCCACCCGATTGCCGATCGGGGACCGATCATCACTTCTGCCCCTTGGGATCAAGGTTCCGCTTCAGATCGGCTTCATCGACCTTGGACTCGACCCCGCCCGCTGGAACCTCGGCCTTGGCCAGCCACAGCAGTGCGTTGAGGAACAGCCTCCGCTGGTTCGGGTCACCCCACGTCTCATGCGTGTGCCCGCCGGTGAACCCAAAACCCCGGCCTCCATCTGGTCGCTCCAAGACCCACATCATGACCTCCGGACGACCAGAATCCGCGACGATGTGGGGGTACGGACCGTGTGGCCAGACGTAGGGCCCCTTGCGGACCTCGTCGGAGGGCTGGGCCACCAGGATCGGGGTGATGCCGTTCGTGGAGGGCGCCCAGCGCATGTTGAAATACCACTCATCCCGGGTGGCAAACGGTTGGACGCCACGCGTCACGGGATGCTTCGGGAGCGCCTTGAATTCCGGCTTCCACATCGGGTTCACCGAGAACTGGTGCTCGTAGTGCCCGCCGATCCAGCGGTGCAGCGCCGCGCCCGGATCGCCCTTGGGAACCTCGACCCCGTAGTGGGCGAACCCCAGCCCCTTCCCCTTCGCCGCCAACGCATCGAGGACCTTCACCCGATCCGGCCGGATCGCCGGATGCCCCTGCCCACCGTCGCAATAGATCAGCACCGCGTCGGCGTCCTGGAACACCTCGTTGGCATCGACCGTCCCGGTGCCCTCCACCCGGGTTGGCCAACCGTTCGAGTAGACCTGGACCTGCACACCCGGGAGACCCGTGAGGCATTTCTGGAACAGGAGGGTCCCGGCGCGGAACTCGTGCATGCCCGGGGGATGACTCGGGGTTCCGGCAATCAGGAGGATCTTCTTTTCGGCCGCATTGGCGGTCGAATGAACAGCGAGGAGAAGACCCAGGAGAAGCAGCTTGGGAAGGCTCATGGAAGACAGCCGAAAGCGTCACCCGCCGAACGAATGAGGCAAGGCGGTTTTCTCCCGGCGACGATGGGAAGCGACCAAAGGATGTCCGCTACCTCGGTGAGCGACTCCCGGTGAACGTGTCCTCGATGTCGAGGATGTCGGGCCCCTTCAGCACATGGCGCAGACCACCCTCCACGACGACGAGCCGCTCATCCACCACGACATAGGACTTCACCCAGCCCACGCCGCTTTCGTCCCGGAGGATGCACCGGTTGTCCCCGGTGAATTCCCGGGTGTAGCGACGTCCCGCGTGCAAGTAGTACCAGGTCCCGACGATGGCATGAGGCCCGGCAACGGGAACCTCCTTGAGGATCACGATGCCCGGTCGGCTTCGGGTCACGCCCGAGCGGTTCGAGACCACGCAGCGGTATTCGCTGCCGATGTCCCAGAGGGTTGTTGGAGGTGTGGTGTATGCCGGCGAAGTCGCACCCGGGATATCCACCCGGTTCTTCTGC
>Ga0315906_10002753_pt1 | contig 24023 bp, 36 predicted proteins | sample LakEriMetagenome_4_FD_203526 | JGI IMG/M metagenome (GOLD analysis project Ga0315906, IMG submission 203526) | Freshwater fungal communities from buoy surface, Lake Erie, Ohio, United States - Buoy 2 MA122 | ecosystem: Environmental > Aquatic > Freshwater > Lake > Lake biofilm | place: USA...
TTGAGGTGTTCTTGACTGGCGCAACGACTGGCGCACTCGTGGTAATGGTAGGGATTCTGGTGATCCAGAAGCTGGAAAACTACCAGAGAAAGCAGGACGATCTCTGGGAGAAAGCAGAAGCCTACGACAGGGCAAGAAGGCAAGGCAGAATCTAACCAGAGAGGGGAGAGGCGAAAGCCTCTCCCCTTCGGTTAGGGGTTATAGGTTATGGGTTATGGGTTATGCGTAATGCATACCACGCGCGCCAGACCAGCGGCTAGAACAAAATAGAACGCATGTTCTATCCGGAGATTGGGGCTTGTATTCTTGCCCATTATCGGCGAGAATAGTACCAGAGGGGAGGCAGAAAGCCTCTCCCAAGAGAAAGGGGAAAACGAGATGGCAAAGTGCCTCTGGTGCGGATCGGACTATGAGTGGACCGATCGCCTAGCCTCCGCTCTCTGCGAGTCCTGCGCTTCGGACGAAGCCCAAGACTACGCCGCAGAAGCGAAGATGGAAGAAGCCCTCTGGGGCGCAGAGATGGCGGAGGAAATCTCCGCCCTCCTCTCAAAGTAAGGGAAGCGGGGAGGGGCGAAAGCCCCTCCCCAAGAAAGGGGAAAAGAAAATGGCAGAAGTAAACTTCGGAAAAGTCTTCGGGACTCTCATCAAGGGGGAGGAGAATCGTTGCCAGATTGAGGAACTAACCTCCGCCTTCGTCTGCGAGAATCCCGCAACGCAAACTCTCGCAATAAATCCTAGCGGATGGAACGGAGAGGAGTACGCCTACCACGACGAAATCCAAATCTGCGAGGACTGCTGGAACCAGATTCATTGAACTAAACGAAACGCGAAACCAGAGAGGCGGGGAGAAATCCCCGCCTCTCTCATTGTGCGCGAAAAGAAGCTGGAACGCGCTCAACCCCCACCCCGCGCCCGCGGCCCCCCCTCCCCGGCTTTGCGGGACACCCATGCCGATTTTTCACCAACCCCCCAACGAGTGTCAAGACCTGACCCAAACACCCACCGGCACAGATATTTTTTTTCGCAGCGCGCGTCAAACACGTGTCAAGAGGAGATGATGGTAGAGGGGCTTGGATTTGAACCAAGGACCGCTCGGATATAAGCCGAGTGCTCTAAACCGCTGAGCTACCCCTCCGTGCAGCAGCGGCAGCATCTCGCCGACGCTTGGAGCGCCGCTCCGCCTCCTTTTTCCGCGACTCAGGAGATCGTGACGGGGCGACTAGTTTGACCTCATATTCGCAGGCGCGGCACTGCTTGTGCCCTGGGCGATAGAACTCTTCGTCGTCCGGCCAGTCTTCTTTACATCGAGTGCAGATGCGGGATGGCTCTTCGTACATTACTGCCCTGCATCCTCTCGTTCGCTCTCTGGGTCGCTTGTACGAATTTCCCAGAGGATCTTGGCAAGCTCGGACCGATGTGTGGTCGTGACCTTGCTGATGTGCAGCTCTCCTTCAAGGATATTGAGCGCAGCATTGGTGCTGTACCACATTGCTTCGCCATCTCCAAGCTTTGGTTCATATAGTGGCTCGTCGTTCGTCTCTACGATACGCATCACTGACCATAGCCCCTCATTGGGGTCGTACACGATCAGATGGTCGTCAACCCCATTGAATCTGACGACGCGTGCGCGGTTTTCAAGAAGCTCCACGATTTTTACTCCTCTCCTCAGAGAATCCTTCTGGGTATCGAGCAGCCAACTTGTCGTAGTTCTTTTCAGCGATTTGATCAAGGCGCAACTCTAGGGTGGTCGCAATCTCTGCAACGTACCAGAGGATATCTCCAAGCTCCTTCTCCACCTCGGTGAGGTTCAGCTCATGCCCGTGGCCGATCCACTTCTTCAGGGCGTCAATCAACTCCCCGGTCTCGCCAGCAAGCCCCATCGAGGCAACGGCAATACGCCCGTGTCGTGAGTCATCAAAGGAGTAGTGGGCGCGTGCCGTCTTGGCGGCATGTCGCTGGTAGAACGTAAACGCGTTTTCCCTGAGCTTGGTCTGCTTCACTGTCCCTCCCTATCTATCGCAATTCTATGATTTTTCTGTTGGTTCGTCAACTGCGCTATTTCGGCGACGCTTCGTCACCTTGGGTGGCTCTTTGCCGTAGCGCTTCTTATAGGCTTTTGCGGCTGCGGTGTAGTCCTTGCACAGCTCGGCATCGGCAACGCGGAGCTCTTTGGCCGTCAGATTATCCTTGTGCAGGGTGAGCAGCTGATCGGACCAGAGCTCATCGTGCTCTGGATACATCATCATCAAATGCGCGACTTCATGGAGCATCGTCTCCTTGTCGTTACCAGCGCAGAACGCCATACGGCGCTCGTCCATCCACGTCACACCGCAGTAGTGGATCTCATCGGGGTCCTTATGCCAATGGATAAAGACCTGAACCAAATCCAGCTTGTACTTTTTGAGCAGCTCTTCAAGGAAGCGCAAATTCCCTTCCCAGAGATTGAGCGCCTTGACTGGCATGCCAGTACCCCAGTCAAGCTGGAAAATGAACGACTTGGTCCACTTCGGTCGCGTCACACTGGCTCCTCTGCTCTGGTGGATATCTCGTCCATTCTAGTGGGTTGCAGATGTCTTGGCAAGTGGGCAGGCGGCTGGCGGGCGGTAAAATAGCAGGGTGAACGAGTACCGCGTAACACGCATAACTGGCAAGGTACCGATGTGGCACATCGAGCACGATGGGGCATCGGATATCGCCCTGACCGAGCGGGACACCATGTCCATCATCGGGGAGTGGCTCCAGAAGGACTATGAGGCTGGGAAGGGTGGGGAGTTCCGCATCCTGTGGGATGGGGTTCCTGCTGGCTTTACAGCTCCTGATCTAGACGAGATTTTTGGGGACGACTCTTCGCACCTGCACTAAAGCGCTCCCCGCATTTGGGGCACTCAATCAAGCGCTCCTCCTTCTCCACCTGCTCTGACTGCACGTCTCCAAGGAGCTTGGCAAGGTCCTCATCGTCATAGCCCGTCCCAAGCAGCAGATCTGACTGCTGGAGGTCGGAGAGGATATCTATCAGGCTCTGCTCATCCCATCGCCCGATATCGCTCGTTCGGTTGTCCGCGATCAGGATGGCAAGGGCTCGCTCGTCATCGCAATCAACCCAGAAGACAGGGACGTGGGTCATCCCGAGCTGACGGGCTGCCATGAAGCGATGGTTCCCCGCAAGGATGTAGCGGGTGGACTTCTGCGCGACGATTGTCCCGAACCAGCCGTTCTGCTGGATGCTGGTGATGATGGCTCCAATGTCGCCATCACGCGCATTGCGTGGGTGGGTCGTGAGCGTACTGACTGCTACATATTCAATAAGTGTTGAGGCAGGTTGTGGCTGGGTCATCGGCTCCACCCCGTACTGCGGCAGCAGGGAGGGAGGGGAGACGGTGCCTGAAAAAATATAAAATTTCCGAAGTTGGGGCGCATCAACCGGGAAGCTCTGACAGGCGGAATTTACTCGCAATCTGCTTGGATGTTGTAGGCCCGATGATGGAGAGCGGAGCAGCATTGCGACCAGCGTAGAACAAGAGCGTAGGAACCGAACGAATCTCTAGGTTCTTCACGATTGCTGGGTTCTCATCAATATTGACCTTGACCACCGTGACCTTGTTTCCGTACTGAGTCTCAATATCGGCAAGCTCTTTATCAATCTGCTTGCAGGGCTGGCACCACGGCGCCCAAAGGTCTACAAGGACTGGCTTGGTGGATTCAAGTACTTGCTTCTGGAATGTGTCGTCTGTCGCTTTGATCGCCATAGGAACCTCCGCTATCAATTGTTGGGTGGTGGAGTATACCAAATTACGGATTGTCCTTCCGTATTCGTCCGTACTGCACCGGCTTAAATGCCTTGACAAGCTCTGATAGTGATGGGATGTCAAGCCGCTCGCTTTGCTTCCACACCATCTCAAGCATCATCTGGTTGCATGACTGTGGATAAAACTCTAGGAACTCTGGAAAGTCTTCGTGGTTGAAGACTCGTGCCTCCTTGGCAAAGTCCTCAAAGTCAAGCACCCACTTTTCGCCGTGGATATCCATCGCCTCTATGTCAATGCGGAGGTCATCAAAACAGAAGAGACGATAGATGCCCCCAGCACGAGCAATCCCAAGCATGCTGCTCTGCATCAACAGATACAGCGCGACCTTGGGACTGTGTGCTGGGAGCATGATCGCTACTTAGAACGGAAGATCGTCAAATGTCTGTACGACTTCCTGCGGGCTCACCGAGGCTACCGGCTCTTCCCCATCCTTGCGCTTGCTGCGCGCGAGGACCTGCAGGAACTTGCAGTGCACCATCAACTCGAGGTGCTCTTCGTCCTTCTTATCAACCCACGAGCTTAACTCTGGGCTTCCCTCAATCAAGACAAGGTCGCCCTTCTCAATGATCTTGGTTGCGAGTTCGGCACGACCGTCCCAGCAGGTGACTGGATACCACTTGGAGGTGTACTCACCGTTGGCATCCTTTCCCGAGGACACTGCCACATTGAAGTTCGCGACGGGTCGTCCCGCCTTTGTCTGTCGCAGTTCTGGCTTTGAGCCAACCCGACCGATCAGTTGAAGCTTAATCATTAGCTTCTTCCTTCCATACTTTTACGCGCACCCCGGGCAACGCTTCCGCCCCCGATTCCTGCACGTAGTTTTTTGTGGCCGTCAAGCGGACGACCTGCGCATCATCGCGCCACACCAATCCTACCGTCCCTGAGTCCAAGATGGCTCTGACCAACTTGTCCAGATCTGGCTTCACGATGTGGCTGCTGCTATATCCCTTCCTCAGGCTGCCAGAGCCATTCAGATGGGATTTCGGGCGCTCAAAATAGAACGCCAGATCAACACAGACGGGACCATCAATGGTCACGCCAGCAGAAATATCCTTCCGAAGCACAAACGCGCAATACTCGCGCCACTTCTTCAGGTTTGGGTTGTCGCTTGTCACGACAACGCGCCCGCCGCGATTGAACGCGCGGGAAGAGCCCTGGGGTACTGGGATGCCGTAGATATAGACCTCTTTCATATCCATCACTTCAACTCTGTCCATTTCCTATCCACTTCTACTAGCCGATGTCCAATCCATTCTGCCACATTTGCCACAACCCCGTTGCCGCAAACCTTGTACCTGCTGGAATCAAGCCCTGTTGGGAGCAGATCGCTATCCTGCATCCCATACTTGACATCATTGTTTTGATATACGGACGCGATAAAGGTCTGCGCATGGTGGCTCTGAACACTTGGCCAGACCGCATTAAGAGCTCGTGCGGTTTTTATTGGTGTCGCGGAAAAGTTATCTGCTTTTGCGTCCTCTCGGATGCTATAGGCGTGGTGGTCTACTTGGATGTCTTCTTGGCTCGGGAACGCGGCACCCATTGCTCGGAAGTTGGGATTGTCCACCCGTCCGGCCAGCCCATCAGTCGTTCGCATTCCACTGGTGTAAGCCTCCGAACCAACGACGAGTTTGTTTCCTTGGGCGTCGTTATCGTCTGGTCCGAAGCCCCCACCGAGCCCTCCACGAGTGAGAGCTGTGGTGACAACGAGTTGTCCGTTTTCAACGGTGCTTGTAGCTCCCTTGTGGTATCTGGCGAGGAGAGCGCCAGCGACGTCAGGGCGCTGCTCAGAGCCTCCGGAAGTTGCCTGCCACGACGATTTGCGCGCCTGAGTATGCCCACAGCCGCCTTCGCACTCAAGAAGAACCTCTCCGGCGCGGTCGCTTCCAAGACTCGCGACAATGAATACTCTACGGCGTCTCTGGGGGACTCCAAAGAATCGTGCATCAAGAGTTCTCCACGAAATACCGTACCCGAGGTTGTCCATTTCATTGAGGAGGGCGAGGAAGTCCCTTCCATTGTTGGAAGAGAAGAGACCGGGGACGTTTTCCAGCACAAGCCACCGAGGTCTGAATCGTTCCACAAGGTCAAGGAATGTGAAGGCAAGGACTGATCTTCTTCCATCGGTAAATCCTTTCCGCTTTCCAGCGACTGAGAGGTCTTGGCAGGGGAAACCTGCGCTCCAGATATCTGCTGTTTTCCAATCATCACCGCTGGTGGTCCTGCCTTCACCGTCAGCGGGTCCGCCACGTCGTTGAAGTACGTCGGCTGTCTGCTGAACCACGCTGGAAAGCTCATGATCAGCAAGTGCGACGATGTCTCCAAGCTGCTGGACTCCCGGGAATCTGCTGGCAAGGACGGATCTGGCGAATGGGTCAATTTCGCTGACGCTAACTGTTCTGATTCCTGCTCGTTCAAAACCAAGATCAAGCCCTCCTACTCCACTAAAGAACGACGCGTGGCGTAGTTCTCGATTCATCGGTTCCGAGCACCGATCTCCGGTCGCTGATCCTTCGCATCTATTCTGACAACACGACCAGTTTCTTGCAATCTACTCACCGATGCCCCGTAACCAAGGTCGTCCAGTTGATCAAGGGTAAGGTTAGAGGTCACAATGGTGGACTTCATGTGCTGGTACCTGCTCTCAATCAGGACATAGAGACGCTCAGTCACCCAATCAGTTGCCTTCTCCTTGCCGAAATCGTCAAGGACGACCACTGATGCTCGCTCAAGGGAAAACTCCCAGAGGTCTTGCGCCCTCGATTCGCTCAACCTGATGCTTTCTCGGAGCTTATCCATAAAGATTGGCACGTTAATGAAGCGCATATTCTGCTCAACCATCGTTTTTGGGTCGCGATAGAGCTCAACACCACGCTCCTCAAGTCGCTGAGCGCCCCAAAGTCTTGCAACTTCACGCAGTGCAGCCACAGCAAGATGTGTTTTGCCGACGCCAGGCGCTCCAATAAGGGAAAATCCGCGATCTTTTGGATCTTTAAGCGCAGCCCACTCCGTCGCAACCTCAAAAGCCTTTGTTGTCTTGTCATTGACAACAAAATTTTCAAATGAATGCGGCAAATAGCGCTCTGGAACTCCTGCTTTCGTCAAAATCCCCACCTCGTAGGTAGCTGTATCAGGATTCAACGTATTCATCACGGCTGAAACCTCGCTCATCGTTGCTCTCCCTCTTTTTTCCTTGCTTTTTGTCTGATATTTTCTGCAGATAATCCAGCGGATCGCCCTTCAAGTCCTTGATTGCTACAAAACAGATCGCTGCGAGCAGTGATTCAAGTCCGTGCGGGTATTCCTTATAGATTTTTGCCATCCGTGCATACTGTGGCTTGGTGAGTGGCCTTCCGCTAACCGCTGCCATGAAGTCTCCAACCGCCCCCGACTTATTTCCGACGCCGACGATGTGCGCAACCCACTCTGGGAGCGTCCTGCCAGCTATTCCTTGACTGTTCGTGCGTCGCGTAGCCCCGGAATCATTGTCTTGAGCACTTTTCGCTCTGGTAGAAGTTGTGGATGGCTTTCCCATTTGTCGCAAACCTCCTTGTACTCACACGTCGCATGCGCCCATGACGAAGGATTAGGGTAGACGCCCTTTTCCTGCGCGTCAAGGAACGCCCTCACCGAGATATAAAGCTTATCTAGCGCATCCTGACCCCTACGAGTGACCCTGCGGTCAACATTGGGGGATTTTGCACTCTTGCTGATGATGTTGAACGTGACCTCTGGGTCATGATCAAAATTGTCCCGAACAGCAAGCACATAGGCGGTTGCCTGAATATCGCCATGCTCGCGACCCTCCTCCCACTTCCTCGATGCAGTCTTATGCTCAACAACATCCTTGTTCGTGGTGATCATGTCAACCTGCGCCTTCAACTTGATCGGCAGTTTACCAAGGCGGCTGTGTTTGATCTCTGCATACATCGTGCGCTCAACGGCATGGGCAACCCAGGGATCTCCCTCCGTAAGTGCCGCACGTAGCATCTCCTGCCCCATGGCTTGCTGACCAATCGGATCAGCATCTTTTTCCGCCATCCAGTCAACTTTCTGTGATTCCTGCGCGTAGGTCAACTTATAGGCATCGTATGCCTTCCCAAGGTCGCCAGTCTTCTTGCCGCCAGCAATCGGCTCATACCAATTCTGGAGACCAGAATGGACTGATGTACCAAGCGCAAAGAACGGAGTCGTCCTGTCCGTCCAGAGTCCAAGTCGGTACTTGTACCACCAGCGGAGTGGGCAAGAGAGAAACTCCCTTAGCTCACTGACGCTGACGTACTCTGGATGCCGCTCGTCGTATCTGATCAACTCCATCAGGCGAACTTCGCGCGCTTATTCTTCCAAGCGCTTTGAAGAACCTGTCGCTCGCGATCAGTCATATCTAGACCAGAAATATCCTGACCAACCCTCTGCAACTCGTTTGCATCAGATGCGGCCTGAATGGCATCAAGCCAGTTCAAAACAATTGGAGTCTCTTCAATGTCAACATCTGCAAAGATTTCCTTGGCAGCTGCAACGATTGGATCTGCCTTTGGTGCAGCACCGCTCTTGGCACGAATCTCATCACCAGAGGCAACCTTCTTGGAAGGAAGACCGGCCATGACCAGCGCACGACCAGCAGCGCTTGTCTCGGTATTCTCCAGCTCTGAACCGCGCGTGTATGGCGTGCTTCCGGGGATTGCCATTGAGGCGTGACCGATACCTGCTGGCTTCTCATCAACCGTCTCGCCGCGGAAGACCTGCGCCTTCATCACGACAATCTTGTCGGTGAGCTGAACAAGCTCCGTCTCAATGCGCGCATTGGGATACGCGTCGTACCACGCCTTGATGCGGTCTGCTACCTCAACGTAGTCTGCCGCGAATGCCTTGCGCTTCTCTGGCGCTGCGCTATTTCCATAAGCCATCTCTTTTACCTACCTTTCTTAAGCTCTGCGGCTCTGCGCAGATACTCACTAAACAATTCCTCCTCGGCAACCCCGAGAAAGTCGCTAATCTTAGCCCTCATCGGCTGGCTCATCTTCACATGTCCGAATCGCAGGTCCCGAAGGTACTGCGGATGACACTCTAGGTATTTTGCCACCACATCGTGAGGAATGCAAGAGTCGTCAATGATCTGCCAGATGTGCGCGCATGTCGCGCGCTGCATAAGGCGCCATTCCCTCCCCTTCTCCCCACTAAGTTTAGACACCTACCGTATTAATGTCATCCGGAGAACGCAGCCATTCCTCACATGCAAAGCTAATGCCGCGATCCACCCAAAGCCTACCCTCTGAGTCAAGGATTTCCCCTGAGTCAGCAAGCTCAGCCTCAAGAAGTTCGTGGGCATCGGCAACGACGGAGAGCAGAAGACTTTCTTTTTCTGCTGCTTGATTATGGCCCAGTGTCGTTGCGACAGGATGTGACTCCAGTGCGGCAACAAACACCGACCGACCGCGAAGCTCCAACTCAATCTCTCGAGTTTCTGTCACTTCTTTACCTTTCCAAGAATCTGATACACACGCTGGCGGCTAATCCCGAGTTTCCCCGCGATGTCCACCATTGTCATTCCAGAATCTTTTAGTGCTTGGATCTCGCTCGCCCGGATTTCAAGCGATGCAAGAGCCGAAGTGGAGCGGTGTTTGTGGTTGCACCACCAGCACCGAGCAGCCTCAGGCGACGTGACCTGCTTTCCGCAATTCACGCAATTTGCCATTTGGTCGCTCCTTCCATCTTCATGACCACATTCTAGGGGGCTCCCATTGACATGTCAAGGGGAGAGAGACCTAGGGCTTCTCCTTGTAAAACTTTTCAAGATATTCGTTAAGGACTGGGCGCCAGACCCTAGACTGTTCCGTCTTCATTCTGTGGTGGAGCCCGCACAGGGATACAAGATTTTCGGGGATTGATGGTCCACGCTTTCCGAGCCCAGAGCCGTTGACGTGGTCAAGCTCTAGTCCGAATCGGTCTGATGGGCCGAACTGCGTGCCACAGCGACCGTACATTCCAATCCTTGGTCCGACGCACCCGCCGTCCCGCTTTAAGACCTCTTGGGCAACGCCAAGGGTCACTGGGTCCTTGTGGCGGATTGTCCTCTTGATGCGAGATCTTTTCACTGGCGACTCTTGAGATAATCAACCAGCTTGTCTAGCGGACGCAACAACCGCTTGGGAGCGAAATAGAAGTCGTCTTCTTTCTGGCGGTATTTGTCAAACTTGCGCTCCACAGACCATAGACTTGGATTGGCAGTTGACATCGCAAGCATCTTCTTGGTTTTCTGGCTCACGAACACATAAGCAATTGGGCGCTTGCTCTTGCCATTGAATCCGCTATAGGTATCAACAATGATCCGCTCTAGGGGCCAAGACTCTGGGTCCTCACCAAACTCTTGACGGACAGACTTGACCTCAAGAATGTCGCCATTTGAAAGGATGATGTCCTTTTCGTTCTTGGTGAATCTTGACCACTTATTCGAGTCGTGCTCAATCTCTAAATCTGGGACCGTGCACTCAATCCCGCGACTTCTTAGGTCTCCCGCCACGTAGTAGTTGTACCCGTGACCTTCTCGATACGCCTTGAAGTAGTCGTGACTCATCAGAGCCTCCCTTCCTTTCATTTCCTTTCTCAGCCGCCATCACGCGACAAGGAAGACAATAGCACGGTTGGGTGTGATATGTCTTCTCCGCGGCCACGAGTTAGCTCTTTCGCTCTCGTGCCTCAACTTGGCGCATGATCTTATTTGACCAAGCAACCCCAGGATCTCCGCCCCAGAGCGCCCATGCGATACGACCAGCCGACGGGAACCCGTCCTGTCCGGGCTTAAATCCTTCACCCTGCTTGTCAACCTCGTGTCGCGCAAGAAAGGCGCGCATCTTGCGAACGCGCGGGATCGTCATCGTGTTGCTGATGAGCATGCGTGCGGTTGTCTGGCCTGGCCCAATCCCGCCGCGACCGAACTCACGTCGCCAATCAAGACCTCGCTTTGCTTCGGACTTCACGGCGGATGGAACATTCAGGCTGATTCCGGAATAGTCTGCTGCAGCATGCTTGCTTGCAACATCCTCTGGCCCATGAACCTTCGGGACACCAAGTGCCCGGTAGGCATCGCGGGTGTCTGCGTCGTTCTCAATTGCTTCAACGACACGACCGTTTTCCTTGAGGATCTTTGACATCTTATATTTCTTGAATTGCAGACCAGCACCGGCTGGGAAGTCGCTCAAATGAACGACATCGTGTGGGATGTCATTCTCCTCAAGCCATTCGCGAGTCTCTTGCAGTCGCTTCACTGATCTCGCGCTAACGATGAAGATGCGGTGTGTGTCGGACTGTCGTCGCAGATAGTCTGCAACTACTTCGTTGACCTGATCACTACCGTCCGAAGTCGTCAGTGTTCCATCAATGTCCGAAACGATAATGGCGTCTCCTGCCGCCTTGGTTTCGTCAATCTCAATCGTAAGCTTGAGCTTGTTCTCAAGGTCTGCCGGATTCTGGTTTGGGGTGTTGTTAGAGCCTGGGTCTGGGGTCATGTCATCGCCATCAGGGATTCCTTCGGGCTCTGAGCCGTCTGGTGTCGGTGGCTCATTGACTGCACTAGATCCAAACACAACCTTTTCAAGGTACTCGCCGTATCGGTCTGATGGCACATATCCCTTCGGGGTCTGGAAGAGGATTTGGTCGCCAATCTCTCCGATACCGTCCTGACCGCGCTCACGGAGCGCATCGTTGATTCGGAGCCATGGGAGGCCACCAAGTGCCATCTTGTTGTACTCAGCAATAGTCTGCTGCGCGGTGCGACCGATCTCCGTGAAGACGAAGCGAAGGTCCGTGTCATAGCGGGCAACAATCTCACGAGTCAGATACTCGGCGATCAGCTCGGCTAGGGGCACAATACCGTTGTCGTAGGTGAATGCCGCATTTGTCTCAGACGTGCTCTTGTTGATGTCAAAGCCAATACCGATGTCCTGTGGCTGAACGGCAAAGACAGCGCAGATCTTTCGCGCAAGGTAGACCTGCCACTCCATGAACTGCATGTCTCGGTTGGATGCTGCGAGAGGAAGCCATTGCATCCCCTTGCCACCACCAGTGATTGCGATTTGGCTCTTGCCAGCAACTTCGGCTTCCCAATACGCCTTGAATGAGTCAACCTGATCTGGGCGCACACCCTCACCAAGGTGCAGTACGCCTGGAGGCGCGGCCTGAGAAACTGCTTTTGCGTTATAAGCTGCAGCATCAAGGTCTGCGGTAATTGTCTCTGCAAGAACCTCAAGTGGAGAAAGACCGATTGGGCTGTAGGTAACTGGGTTTGCAATAACGACAATCAGCTCGTCATTCTTGTAGACGGCAACTTGCTTTCCTGCACCATCTAGCTCGTAGTAGCGCGGCTTGTTTTCGTCGCGACCATCCCACGTTGTATCAAATGCAATGCGGGCAGCATCCTTGCTCCAGAGATACGCAATTGGATCTGCGCCAACGCGAGACCCAACCTTCTTCTCTACCTCAATAGCCCCCTGATCGAGAACAAGGATGTCTTCAATGATCGGCTCAATAAATGATCGCCAAGAATCTCCCTTTGGATTTGGACGACGGAATAGATCGCGCAACTTCTGCACGGTTCGTGGATCTGGGCTATCACCAGCATCGTTTGAAACAATATCCCACTTCGCCCTACTGATTTGCTGTCGTCGCAAATTTACTGCCGCGCGAATCCACGGATTATTTCGCGACCAGCGACGCAACTGCTCTGTGCTCATCTTGGTGATGGTGTTCAGTCCATAGGCACCGCGGGCATAGGGGCCAGCATCTGGGACAAGCGACGGTGTCGCCTTCTCAATGGTCGGCTGCGCTGCGCCACCAAAGAGGCGCTGAATGAGAGATCGCTGTTCAGCCATATTTACCTTCCGCTACGCTGCTGCCTGATCGCATTTGACCAAATAGTATCAACTGCGTCAGTATTGACAAATCTACGCATTTCGTCAATGGTGCAATCCACTACACGCTTGCCATTGACATAATTTACAGTTCTTTTGTTAAGCGCCTTTGACCAGTATATCGGCACTACAAAGGTTCCGTCTGTGAACTGAACCTCAACCGTGGACTCAACGCTCGGTATCGTCATCTTCTGGGTCTATGTCCTCAACTGGGTCAATCGCCCCAGGCTCCGGCCTGCGGTGAGTGGATGAGCTGCCAAATACTGCAAGCTCATTGTGAATGGCTCGCATGATGCTGTCAATATCTGTGTCTGCTGTCTCCTCATCTTCGCCCTTGAGCATCTCGTCTACCTGGATGGCAATCTTCCTTCGCTGCGGGACGCTTTGGCGGCTCTTGTGAAGGTCGGTGTAGCACCAGTGGCAGACATTGTACCGCTTCTGGCCACGGGCCCTAGGGATCATTGGTTCTGGGATTAGCTCGGTCACAAGGTGCTCAGGCCCGGCAAGGATGCCACAGGAGGCGCATCGAGGGTGGGACCTTCTCCCCTTCTCGTAGGACTCTATGACCGGCTGAATCTGTCGCTGGAGTCGGATGAGCGCCCTAGCCAGATCCTTGATCTGATCGCCAGAGTAGTTAATCTCACCGCATAGCGTGCACTGCGACATGGCTTGATTATAGCACGAATGTTAAGATTTAGTTCAGAAAAGGTTAAGAAATCTTACCCGTAGATCGTACAAGTGCGCTTGATATGTTACAATCATTGTATTATCCCCCTGAAAAGGTGGGAAAATATCGCAGAAACGTCAGGTATTGACGCAGGTAAACCTTCGGTAAATCATTGGTAAAGTCAATATAGCAACGGAGGCTCCGTGGACTTTAAACTTTATACGAATGCCCTGAAGGCCTATACCGCCGAGAACGGCGACCTTCATGTGGTGGGCACTACATCCTCAACGATCAGGGACCTACACGGGGATGAGATGACCCTCTCGGCCCTCAAGTCCATGGAAGAGACGGCAAAGCAGAATATGACCGTCTTCCTCAATCACAATTACAACGTTCCCGACGATATTTTCGGATCGGTTACCGATGCCCGAATCGTAAAGCGCTACGACGACGAGACCGCCCAGGAGGTCTACGACCTTGATGTGGACGTTCGCGTTGTTGGCGAAGACGAGAATCCGCTTGCCATGAAGACCTACCGCGCAATCAAGCGCGGTGTGAAGCTTGGTCTTTCTATTGGGGCTCGAGTAGACAAGGTTTCCAAGAAGAAGGGCAGCACCGGCGAAGACACTTATGTTATTGAGAGCGTAAAGTTACTTGAGACTTCAGTGGTCGGTATCCCAGCCAATCAGCGCTCATATCTTCAGAACGCCCTCAAGAGCCTTAAGCAGGCTGAGCAGACGGGCGAAATTGAGATCTCCGAGAAGGCTGGTCCAAAGGACCTGTCCGAAGGCGATTACGTGCGATGGGATGCCAGCGGCGGAACTGCTCAGGGTCGCATTGAGCATGTAATGCGAGAGGGAACGCTTGGGGTTCCTGATTCAGACTTCAAGATTAATGCAACACCAGAAGACCCAGCGGCCCTGATCCGCATCTACCGCCCACAGGGAAACGGCTGGGGTGAGACCGACAAGCTTGTTGGTCACAAGTTTTCTACGCTCCGCAAAATTGAGCCACTCAGGGCTGCGGAGGATGTTGAAAAAGACGCGCACAAGGCTGCTCCTGATGAGCTGACGGTTGGCGATTATGTCAACTGGCAGATCGGGGAACAACTTGGCTACGGTGAGATTGATGAAATCGTCACCCGCGGTAGCGTTGAGCTTCCAAATCTAGAAATGGCTTTGGAGGCAACACCGGAGGATCCGGTGGCAATTATCTGTGTCTACGCCCCACACGGCGAAGACTGGGAAGAGAGTGGTGTGTACGTGGCTGTTAAGTTCAGCGCACTCACCCGAAGCAATCCGCCCGCAGAGGCGGAGGAAGACGAGGAGACAGAAATGTCCGAGACCGAGAAGGATCTCGTCGCCGGGGAGGTCGTTGAGACCGCCACTGCGGATGAGGTCGTTGACGCGGAAAAGAAGACCCGCGTGACCGTAACTGTCAGCACCGAGGGCGAAAAGCCTGCCGCTGACGTAGCCGCTCCTGCCGCTGTTGCGGAGGAGAAGGAAGAGGAAGCCGCTCCTGAGGCGATTAAGGCTTCCGCCGAACCATGCGACTGCCCAGAAAGCGGTTGCGAGTGCGGCGATGTCGCAGAGGAGATCGTGGAGAAGGCCGTTGAGCCAACCCCAGCTCCCGCACCAGCACCAGCGCCGGCTCCTGAGCCAGCGCCTGCACCGAAGCCCGCTGAGGAGCCCAAGGCTCCTGTGGCAGACGAGAACAAGAGCTCACGCTACAAGAGTGGCGTAAGTGATCAAGTTCTTTCTGGCATCAACGGGATTCTTGCCGATCTCACCGACGAGGACCGTGACGCGGTCCTTGCTGGTCTTGGCATCCAGAAGGATGGCGAGCCAGTGGTGGAGGAGGCCCCAATTTCTGATACTGAAGTGACCCTTGAGGTCGTTCAGGAAGCCCCTGCGGAGGTCGCTGCTGAAGCCGCCTCTGATGTGGTTGCCGAAGATGCTGCCGCTACTTCTCTGGAGGAAGTCGCTGCCATCGCTAAGTCGGCGCTCGATGCAGCCATCGCTGCGCAACAGGAGGTCGTTGCGGTCAAGTCCGCTATGACCGAACTGTCTGCGGAGAAGGCCAAGGTCGAGGGAGAACTTGCCAAGGCTCTGGATCTCGTTGGTCGTTTGATCAACGTCCCAATGGGCCGAAAGCAGGCAATTGTAGAAACAAGCAAGTCAACGAACGGAGAAAAGGCCCCATGGCTGGATCCGTTCATCGCGCGTCTTCTTGACGCTAAGGAGTAATAAATCATGAGCGACGCACTTCGCGAGAAGCTGCAGGACGTTCACGCGGGCCTTGAGTCCCTGAACGACACCGCAATCGTCGGCCGCACGGGTGGCTCGGACGATCTCGACGTCGCCGAGGCCTATGCCGTCCAGCGCGAACTTCGCAAGAAGTTCGGCAAGATGAGCAAGGCTGAGCTCGGCGAGGCTCTTGACATTCAGGCAGGTCGCGAGACGGGGAAGCAGGCTTCGGCTGATGTCCTCAATCGTCTTGCCCAGGCGAACCCACAGATCACGAAGTTGCTGGACAGCAGCAACGGAACTGCTCTTATCCGACAGGACCTTGAGCCGATCCTTTATTCGTTGTTTGTAAAGCGATTCCCATTCTTTGAGCGCATCCGCAAGGAGCCGGCAAACGGCCTCGTGCACGCGTTCAATCAGCAGACCGCCTATGGCGACGCGGTGTTCCAGACCGAGACCGGAACGGTCACGGACGACACGAACACCTACAGCCGCCAGACCACGAACGTTGCCGTTTTGGCAACCCGCCGTGGTATCACGTTGAAGCAGCAGTTCGCCCTCACGGGTGGCGGCTCGCCATTCAACGGGCTGTCCGCAGAGCTTGCCGGTGGCGTTGATGCCATCGCCCACAAGCTCCAGAAGACCCTCTTCCAGGGTAACGCCACCACCACTTCAGGTGCAGGCGCGACCACGGAGCTCGGCGCATACGATGCGAACGGGTTTGACGGTCTCCGCAAGCTCCTTGGTACCGCCGCTGGTACTGGTGTCATCGCGACGAAGGGCACTGCTGCCTATCTCGCGACCATCAACAGCGCTGTTGCCTCGGTGCTTGACAACGGTGGAAACCCATCGGCGATCCTTTGCTCGCCGACGGATTACGCTGGTCTCGTCAATGAGCTGACGAACCTTGTCCGCTACAACGCTCCTGCGCAGGCCGATCAGGCTGCAGGCGCGACGTTCGGCTCGGTTGTGACGGCCGCTGGCGCGCTCCCAATCCTTGCGGTTGCGGGCGACTCCATCGGGTCGTACACGGTCACTTCGCCGACGACGGCCAACTACCGCGATATGTATATCGTGGACGAGGACTCGTGGAGCATGCCGTACCTTGGTGCGGACAGCATCACGACCATTGAGATCCCTGTTGGGGTCAACGGTGCCCTTTCGCGCCTCTACATCATGTATGTGATGTTCGGTCTTGCGAACAAGGCTCCGCAGTTCAATGCGAAGGTTCGCGTAACGGTCTAATCGTCAACTGACGATTGATCTGGGAAGGGGTCGGGCGAAAGCCCGGCCCCTTTCTGTTAGCATCTGAATATGACAAACCCAACGGACCCCTATAAACTGGCTAAGAAGATTTTGCGCCAAGCGGTGGAGAAATACGACCCATTCCAAAAGGTGCAGGTCAGGGGCCCGTTTGAGGGAAACATCGTATTCCCAGATGGCAGTAGCTACCACTTCAAGAATGGCCTTGCCATGATCCACAGAAAGAATTTAAACGAGGCCTACAACCTCGGGTGCAAACGGACTACTCGGCCCCGTCGTCAAAGTTGACAGTCACTGGCTGCAGGGCAGCGGCATCCCATGTGAAGTGGGTGACTCCATAGTGCCTTGTGATTGCATCAACCTTGAGCCAGATTTCTCCCCCAGCCTCTTTCCAGTCCTCGCAGAACATGTAATCCTCACCGATGAAGAACCCCTCCTCATCTCTGCCATAGCGGAAATATTCAAAGGTCTGGATCGGAGCAGCCTTCTTCGGATCCTTTGATTCCATGTTTGGCTCAAGATACGCCCTGTCAGGGAATGCTTCTTGGAACTTCTCAAAGACTGATCGGTGTAGAATCACGCATCCGGTTCCAACCTTCTCTGCGCGCACAAGATTCAGATCCCTTGCGATTTCGTCAAGGTCCTTCGTTGAATCTTCTCCCACAATGAAGTTTGGCGGGCAGAAATAAGAAGACAGGAAGTGTGAAGGAACGTCCTTTCCAGCAGCAAGTGTGAATTGCTGTAGGCGGTCAAAATTCATCGCGCGCTTGGAGCACGGGATTGCGACAAACTGCTTGCCGCTGAGAACTGCCCCCATGATGTCTTTGGCATCAACCTCAATATCGCCATCAAGCATGACAAGGAAGTCATATCCGGTTGCCATAAACTGCTGCACAATCCTATTGCGCGCTAGGGGGAGGATGGAGTTTCCCCAAACAACTCGCCATCCGAACTTCAGCCCGAATTTAGAGCATGCGCGCTGAATGTCAAGAACAGTTTTTGTGTATCCCCACGACATATTCCCGTCTAGCGACGGCGTGGATACCCAGACCTTCGGGAGATCTTGGCTCGCTGCAGCCTGCTCCTCGGCGATCTGGCGCTCTCGATTCTCTCTAGCCTTCTTACCCATTGAACCTCCCTATGCCCAGATTGTAGCACAATGGTAGATCAAAGAGGGGTAGACTAAAAGGGTCATTCGCGCGACAATCTAGGCATGATCAGAGTACCAATCCCAGTCACGGATATCGCCACGCAGATTGCTTCTTATAACAAGATTGAGATCGGCAGGGCAAGCACCAAGGCAGATGCCGACGCCAGAACAGGAACGTGGGCAAGCCTTGGTCAGGTGGTGACCCTTGTTCCAACCGTAAGCAAATACCAGTACGACGACGAAGGGGCCGCAGAGGGCTACTTCCACACCTATCGCCTCATCAATAGCTCCACGAGCGCAGCAACCTCCTGGACTACAATTCGCGGGAAAACCCTTGGGTATCTGACCGCTGAGGAGTTCAGGGATTACCAGCTCGGCGATCTTACTGACGCCTCTGGCACTGCCCTAACGGATGCCGCTCTTGACTCCTTTATTGGAACTGCATCTAGGCTTGTTGATGCCTATGTGGGCTATTCCTTCCAGTACCGCCAAACGACTGAACGCCATGTCTGGAATCAAAAGAGTCGCCGCGTGTATCCGCGAGAAAAACCGATTGTTGCCGTGAGCTCATTCCTTGTCTATGTAAGCAACCAGCAGAATGCAGCGTTCACAGTCAATGATGTTTATGTCAATCCTGACCGTGGGTATGTGGAGATCACGAGCCTTGCGAACGTGACCTATTCGCTATTCCCAGCGATTGTGGCCCTTGGGCTTATAGAGCCCGTGGCTCAAATCACGTATACCCACGGTTATCAGTACACGCCAACCGACGTCAAGGATGCGGTTGCGCTCACGGCTGTTGACATGATTGCAAGGGATAGCCTTGCCAAGCAGGGACTCACGGGTCTCTCCCGACTCCGTGTTGGCGAGATGGAGATGTATTCAGATGCCCCAGCAGGCGGTGCCTCAAGCGTTCTGCAGGTCCCATCTGCTGCGTGTACCATTCTCGATCCATATCGGTTTGTCTCGGTGCGCTAAATGGCGCTGCCGGGATTCGTCACCAACATCACATTGACAAGGGAGGGGCAGACTGGGCATGCCGCAGATGGAACGCCGACTATCACAACCTCTACGGTATGGACGAAGAAGGGTCACTATCAGCAACAGCAAGGAACCGACTACCAGACTGGAACTGGACCTATTGAGAGGCAGGTATACCGCTTCTGGCTGCCATTTCTAACTGGCACAGATCGCCCAGGTCAGACAGATACCCTCACCGCAGATGGGTATTCATATACCGTGATCGGCATTGAGCAGGAAAGCCTTAAGCACCATGTCATCGTGAGGGCTGAGCGGGTAGAACGTTAATGGCATATAGGACCATTGGTCGCGGAAGTCGTACTGCTGGTTTATCCGGAATTAATGAGGCGATGGCTGCGCTTCGCGCGTTAGCAAAAGCAGTTGAAACCAAGCAGGCAAAGGCAGCGCTTGTCAAAGTTCAGGGGCAGGGTTTTGACATGATTAGATCAGCTATTTACCATAGAAAGTACGGGACAAGCCTCGCAACTATTTTCAGAAAAACCAGACCGCGTGGCAAAGACGGCAGAAGCAAAAGTGGATTTGGTCTTGGAACGCCTGTTAAAACTGGGGCTTTGCAAAGATCACTGGTTAGCGATAACGCACCATATAGCATTTATCAGCAACAAGTTGCCAAAGACGGAACAATGAGGGTCCTGTACGGCGGTGATCCAATAGACCCGTATTCTGGAAAACCGTATTTTAAATACCCAGAAGAGCTATATGGGTTCTTTGAAGAGGGTATTCAGTGGTTCACCATGCAAAAGACTCTCAAGAATCTTGGGAAGGACCTTGCCGCGTTATACGGCAAGGCCCTTCAAAAACACATTGCGAGTAGCGTTAAGCGTTCTCGGTAAGACAGGGCAGGACCCGTAGGTCATCCCAACCAAGCTTATTGATCGTAAAGGTCACCAGCCCTGGGGCTGACTTCACGCCAGCCGTCTCAGTAAACCACTGAGATCCGCCGTCAAGAGACGGAGCCTGAATATGCGTCCTGATCCCCTCGGTGAGAACCGAAAGATGATGATAGTGACCAGTCACCAGAATTGTCGCGTCAGCAACCTTTTGCATTCCGTATGCCTGATCCTTCCACCATGCCTTGATCTTTGCCGCAGACACACCGCCGCCCCTGCGAGCTTGATGACCGTGGGCGAGACCAAGGATCGTGCCATGGACGTCAAGCGTGAGCGTAAGTTCATCTTGCGGGAACATAAACGTCACATGACCGTAAGCCTCTGGATTCGCGGCAAGGATCTCCGCGACCTGCTCAAACACCGCAACATCGTCGTTGTCGCTGAATGAGGTGTATGCCTTTCCATTCCGGCGGTTCTCTCCATGATTACCGGGAACAGAAGCAACCACAATCTTTGGGGCAAACTTTGACCAAGAGGTAAGAGCCTTTACAAGAAGGCGGCGGACCACCTTTACTTGCTCCCTGCGATCCAAATCGTTCTGGAACGTCTGCATGGCATAGTGACCATCGCAAGACTCAATGAGGTCACCGAGCCCTAGAACCACAAGGCGATCCAACTTCCTGCCAGTCTTGATGAGCTCCTTCCAGCGGTGCTCAACTTCGTTGATCCCAGCAAGGAACCTTCGGACGATACCCTCAGAGCCACCGCCCTCACCCTTGCCCATCTGCAAGTCGGAAATGCCAATGACTAGTGCGGTGTCGCCATCAAAGGTAACAACCTTTCCAGCCTTGTGCTTCTTGATCTCGTCAATTAAATCATTCAGGTCAACACCGCGCTCTGCGCTTTTACGAACAACCTTTCCCTTCCATTGCCTGTTGAGCACGCCGAGCGTGTCTCCCCATACATTGAAAAGAACTGGCTCTACGACTTCAAAATTTGCTGGGTCAAGCCCCCAAACCTTTAGGACGGCATCCCAGTCTGGAGCATTCTCTGCTGGCATGCCGGTTGTTGTAACCGTTCCCTCGTTGCCATTCCATGTGATGCCAGGCTCCCATCCTTCTGGATGCTTGCGTGCTGGGCGTTTTGTTTCGGATATCTCAGACTGTATTGCCTTCAGTTCGTCTAGCTCACTCATTGCAGGCACACTCCCCTCGTCGGTGGCGGGCAACAGTATGTCGCCTCACCTTGTGACCCTTACGGTCAAGCCAAACACTAATTGTGTTGGCGTCAATGGTTTCATCTTTGAGCGCCTCAAAAAAGGCTGCTCGATCCTTACCCTGCAGGATTCTTGAAACGAGACCAGCGGTGCACTTTGCGCCGCGAGGTTTAAAAGACTGCATCTTTTGCAGTTCTGCAAGAGCACTTGCTCTGCTTGACATTGAACCTCCCCTACCAGCCCCGGCTACGAGGCTGGCGCTAGTTGCCCCAACGGACAACAGTATACAACATCAAACAGCGTCCTGTCCACAACGATAATGTGGAAATGTGGATTAGGGGATGAACCTCAGGGCAACGGCGATAAGAGCCACGGCAATGGCAATAGCGGCTGCGGAGTCTGGTGCCAGCCATCGTAGAATTCCCTTGACCTGTCCGTCGGTGGCATCACGCTTCTCAAGGCTCACCACGATCTTCTGGACATCTTCGTGGATGGTGTTAACCTTGTCCTCAATACTACTAACCCTTCGTGTCAAGTCATCCATCTTTGCGTCCATATGTCCCCTCCAGTAGGAAAGCGCAACAGCCTCCTCTTGGGAGGTGTGCAAGTCGGCTGGAATCTTGGCTGCTGCCATCGGTGCATTGTTACCGTAACAAAGAAAAATGTCCATAGACAGCGGTTCTGCGTAGATCGGTGGTCTATTGGCTGTCTTAACAAATACGCGTAAAGTATGCCTATGGTTGGTGTGTACGAATCGTTCTTTACCGCGCTGAGTGGGGATGCCACGCTCCAGACGTTGCTCTCCGGTTCAAACACGGATAAGAAGGTGTACCCCATTACCCATGTCGGCAAGAGCACCTTGCCGGCGATTCGGATTGCTGTGCTTAGCGGCTCAGCTGATGTTGGCTTACCGGTGGATCGTCCAACAGTAGATGTCCTCATCTCCAGTGGGGCTAGCACTACTGAGCTTAATACGATCTCCGCACGGGTTGACACGCTGATCAACCGAAAGCGGCTTTCGGGTCCTAATGGTGTCGTAGTACACCTCTGCTCCAAGGTTTATGAAGCGGATGGGTACGACGATGAGTCACTGGAATACCGAAGAATCATTCGGTACAACCTAATTAAGTCTTAAAGCAAGGAGCACAGAAACATGCTTACGCTTGGTTCTGGCGTACTGGAAGTCGCTTACTGGGTGAGCGGTCGCGCGAAGGGGACGTCAAGCTACTTTACGTCTGCTTCGGGTGGCTACACATCCGTGTTCTCGATTGGCCAGATCGCTGGTGATGTTGAATTTGACATCAATTATCAGGAGCGCGAGTTCTACGGTCAGTTTAACTTCCCAATCATGAAGGCACACTTTGGTGGGAAAGTTGAGGCGCGAGCCCGACGAGTTGAGCTGAACGTTAACTCACTCAAGAACTTCTTCAATAGCAACGGAACCGCTGCGTTCATCAGCACGGCTGAGCCTAGCTCGTTCGTGTTTGATCCAGACGTTGACGGTGGCTCTGGACAGGCAAGCACCGCAGGTGCTGGTCTGCCACGACCGCTCTATGTCCGCTTTACGCACCAGAGGACCGATGACTCGTCCAAGACGGTCAAGATCCACCTGCCGAAGGCGTACACGATGAGCCTGAACATCCCGTTCACCCGCGAAGACATCATCGTTCAAGATGTTGACTTCATGGCGGTTGTGGACACGTCACTCCTCGTGACGACCGGTGGATCGGCTGAGCCGACCATCGTCCTCATTGAGGCGTAATTAGAGCCTTTCGGCTTTAATCTTATGGGCCGGGGGCTTCGGCTCTCGGCCCATAAGAAAGATTCCTGGTCTTCACAACTGGGATTAAATCAGGGTATACTGTACCCGCCCCCACCAAAGCACGACATGTGTCGTCTGGGCGGGCACGTTGGGCAGCACGGCTGCTAGGGAGAAATATGTCAAACCTCGCGGAACTTAAGGGTAAGAAGGCCCTCAATCTCAATGATCTTGCGGAGCTTGAAACGGAGTTTGGTCCACTTGATGTGATTGACCTTGCTCGATTCGTCGTCATTCGCAAGATCCTTTGGCTTGTGCTCAGGAAGGAAGAGCCGAGCATCACTCTTGATCAGGTCGGTGAACGATTCAACCTCTTGACAATGCAAGAGGAAGTTAACAAGGTCCTTAAGGCCAGTGGTCTTCTCGGAAGCGATGAGACCGCCCAGGGAAAAGAGGAAGCGACTGGGGCAGCATAAACTGGGGTGAATTGTCGGCGTCTTATTCAGACGCTTTTGGGTTTACTCCAGAACAGTTTCTCCAACTCACTCTTCCGCAGCTCTCTGATTTCGCCTCATACGCCGAAAAGCGAGATCAGGAAATGCAGAAGACGAGCAAGTCGCCTTCCTCAGGTTCCAGTGGCCAGAAGGGTCAAAGTCTTGGGTCCACTAGGTCCCTAGATCAGATGGTGAGTCAGTTCGGCTCACCACAAGCGAAGGCGGAACTCCTGAAAAATGGCTGAAGAGCAGATAAAAACTAATGTCACGATAGGCGTAAATGTTGAGGGGGGCGATTCAGCCGCGCAACGCCTCAACAAGCTTGCCCTTGAATTGGGGGCTCTTGATAGAACGGCCAGCGCAATGCGCGGTCTGGCCAATCTTCCAATTCAATTCCGTGACCTTATCACCTCCTCCTATAAATCTGCAAAGGGCCTTGAGTCCACCAAGGATCAGGCCGCCGCGCTATCCCCTGCGATCAAGCAGATCGGCGACGCTGTTCGCGACCTCAAGCTTCCGAATGACGTCCTAAAGTCCGCTGGGCTTGATGACGCGTCCCTAAAGCGTGCTGGTAGAAATGCTGGAAACTTCCGGGAACTCATTGAGAATCTTGCTAGGACGCGTGGTCGTGCGATTGAGCAATCG
>Ga0315906_10002758_pt1 | contig 23999 bp, 25 predicted proteins | sample LakEriMetagenome_4_FD_203526 | JGI IMG/M metagenome (GOLD analysis project Ga0315906, IMG submission 203526) | Freshwater fungal communities from buoy surface, Lake Erie, Ohio, United States - Buoy 2 MA122 | ecosystem: Environmental > Aquatic > Freshwater > Lake > Lake biofilm | place: USA...
TCCTCCCGACGGGCCCTGATGGACTCCCTGGTGGTGGTGCACGGCGGCATGGCCCAGAACGTAGGGCCCATCTTGGAGATGGTGACCGAGAAGTACCTCCTGCGCTCGGCAGCCGAGTGGGCTGGGAGGCAAGAGGCGCTCGGGGTGTTGGATGAAATCATTGATGCGCTCCAGCGCGGAGATATTCGTGCAGTCGGCCAAGCCACCACGCGCAATTTTCGCCAGCCCCTGCAGGCCATCATTCCCTGGGCCTCCAACCACTTCACCGAGCGTCTGATCCAACAGTGCGAGACCGAGTTCGGCGCTGATTTCTGGGGCTTCTGGATGCTGGGCGGAATGTCCGGTGGCGGGATGGGCTTTATCTTCGCCCCGGAGCGGAAGGCCGAGGCCCAGAAACGGCTCCAGATCCTGATGCTGGAAACCAAACGCAGCCTCTCAGCGGCCCTGCCCTTCGCCATGGATCCGGTGGTCTTTGACTACGCCATCAACGAGCACGGCACCGTGGCCGACTTGCTCTCCGGCGAGGAGGCGCTGATGCCCCCCAATTACTACGCGCTCACAGTCCCCACCCTGCTGCGCGCCGATCGCCGCTCATTGACCCCAGCCCGCCGCGCTGAACTCGATCGGGTGGGAATGGCGGCCCGCACGCGACCGGAGCTCGGCGGGATGATCCAAACACTGTTCGATGCCCTCCTGCCTCGCTCCCGAAGCGGCGCCAGCGAACGCAGCGGACTGCAAGGTTTGCTGGAGGAGAATGGATTCGATCCGGCCCAGCATGAGCAAATCCGCTCAGACCTGCGGGAAGGTCGCATCGGTCTTGCTCAAAACCGCCTCCGTGCCGACAGCCGGATCGAAGACGTCGAAGCTGACGATATCCTCCGTTGGGACACCGCTTCGACCCCAGTGCCGCCTGAAGTCCGCGCTGCCGGCGAGGCTGCATTGCGAGCGGGCGAAGTGGCCGTGGTCACTCTGGCTGCGGGTGCCGGATCGCGATGGACCGGAGGTGCCGGCACCTGCAAGGCCTTGCACCCCTTCGCCAAGTTCGCCGGCCGGCACCGAACGTTCATCGAAACCCACCTCGCCAAGTCCCGGCGCTCCGGGCGGCTGGCGGGCCACGCTCTGCCTCATCTCTTCACCACGAGCTACCTGACCCACGAGCCCACCCATCGCTTCCTCCGGCAAGTCGATGGCTATGGCTACCCGGGGTCACTCATTTTGTCACCCGGCCGCAGCGTTGGCCTGCGACTCATCCCTACCGAACGCGATCTTCGCTTCGCCTGGGAAGAAATGCCCCAGCAGGTGCTGGATGTTCAACAGCAGAAGGTCCGCGACAGTCTCCGGGCAGCACTCATCGGCTGGGCCCGGGCTGCCGGAGAGACCGGCGATTACACCGACAACGTGCCGCTGCAATGCCTGCATCCGGTGGGGCATTTCTTCGAAGTTCCCAATTTGTTCCGCAATGGCGTGCTGGCCGGACTCTTGGGTGAACGCCCCCAGCTCAAGTATTTGATGCTCCACAACATCGATACCCTCGGGGCCTCGGTGGATCCGACCTTGTTGGGGCAGCATGTGCTCAGTGGGGCTTGCCTCACGTTCGAAGTGATCGGGCGACGGCTGGAAGACCGGGGTGGCGGTCTCGCTCGAGTCCATGGCCGCCCGCGACTGGTCGAAGGGCTGGCAATGCCGCGGGAGGAAGATGAATTCCGACTGCGCTTCTACAATTCCATGACGACCTGGATCCATCTGGACCGGTTGCTGGAAGCCTTCGGACTCACGCGGGAAGACATCCTTTCCCAGAACGAGCCCAAGATCGCCGCCGCCATCCGCACCATGGCTAGTCGGCTACCGACGTATGTCACGATCAAGGACGTGAAGAAGCGTTGGGGGCACGGCCAGGAAGATGTTTTTCCGGTCGCCCAATTCGAAAAGCTCTGGAGCGACTTGAGTTCCTTGGCCGAGATCGACACCCGTTTCGTGGTGGTACCCCGGATTCGGGGTCAACAGCTGAAAGACCCCGCACAGCTCGATGGTTGGCTGCGCGACGGCTCCGCAGCGGCGGTGTCCGCTCTCTGCGATTGGGACTGAGGCTCCGGGCCCGAGTTTCGCTGAAGCCGGCCCCTCAGTCGGCCTGATTAGGCTTCGGATCCGGTGTCGCCTCCCAAAGGAAAACGCCCGCTGCGCGGTGAAGCGAAACGAGCGTTGAAAATCGGGAGAACCGATCAACCCGATCAACCCGAGAGATCGAGCGGTAGAACGGCTCAGGCGCGCTCCATGTACTTGCCGGTGCGCGTGTCGACCTTGATTTTCTCACCGGTCTTGATGAACAGCGGGACGTTGATCTCGACGCCGGTCTCGAGCGTCACGGTCTTCTGGACATTGTTGGCACTGTCGCCCTTGAGGCCTTCCGGAGCATTGGCCACGGTCAGGATAACGCTCGACGGCAATTCCAAGATGACGGCCTTCTCCTCGACGAAGGTCATCGTCACCAGACTGTTTTCGGTGAGGAAATTCTTGGCATCGCCCACAAATTCAGGAGTCACGGTGACCTCTTCGTAATTCTCGGGATTGACGAACACATAGTCGTCGCCGGACTTGTAGCTGAACTCCATCTTGTAGGTCATCAGGGGGACCGTCTCGATCTTCTCAGCCGAACTGAAGCGCACGTCCATGCTCTTGCCGGTGCGGATGCTGCGCAAGATGGCCTGCACAAAGGCTCGCAGGTTGCCGGGGGTCCGGTGGGTGACCTCGAGGACGACGCAGACGTCGGAGTTGTACTGGATGGCCTGACCCTTGCGGAGTTCGTTCGCGTTGACTGACATAAATTGAAAATGGGTGTTCCGCAGAGTGATTCAGCGGAAAGAATTGAGACCCTAACGGCCTGAGAATCGCTGGCAAGCGTCCAATTCCAGCCGGGCCGAACGGAGACAGTTCCGAACCTCCCAGAAATCTGCTTCACCTCCATCCGGATGCTGCCTCATTCTCCGTGTTCCCCCGGGGTTCCCGGTGGGGTTCCCGCCGCCATGAAAGCCAAGCTCGTCATCACCCCGAAAAAGGCCGTCCTCGATCCGCAGGGCAAGACCGTCGCCAACGCCCTCGAACACATGGGCTACGCCGGAGTCACCGGCGTCCGCGTGGGCAAGTACATCGAGATCGACTTGGCTCCGGGCACTTCGGCCGCCGCCGCCGACAAAGCGCTCAACGAGGCGGCTCTGCGTTTCCTGAGCAACCCGGTGATCGAAGATTACCGTCTGGAGATCGTGGAATGACGCCCATCCAGGCCATGCGATTTGCCATCCTCCAGTTCCCGGCTTCCAACTGCGACCAGGATTGTGTCCACGCTCTCCGCGTGTTGGGTGCCCAGGCGAAGCTGGTCTGGCACAAGGACACCTCGCTGGGCGAGGTCGATGCCGTGATCGTTCCGGGCGGCTTCAGTTATGGAGACGCACTGCGTTGCGGGGCCATCGCCCGGTTCAGCCCGGTGATGCAGGCCGTTAGCCGCTTTGCGGACAACGGCGGGTTGGTCTTGGGCATTTGCAATGGCTTCCAGATCCTGTGCGAAGCGGGCCTGTTGCCGGGAGCACTGATCCGTAACCGGGACCTGCGGTTCCATTGCGAGCAAGTCTTTCTGAAGACTGCAAACTTCGAGACCCCCTTTACTTCCGGGATCCGCCGCGACGGTGTTCCCATCCGTATCCCCATCGCCCACGGCGAAGGGTGCTACTTTGCCGACACGGCCACGCTGGAACGGTTGCAGGCCCAGCGCCAGATCCTCTGGCAATACTGCGACGCCCACGGTGCAGTGACCGAGGCGGCCAATCCCAACGGTTCCGTGCTGAACATCGCGGGCATCGCCAATGAGTGTTTCAACGTGGCGGGCCTCATGCCCCACCCGGATCGGGCGGTGGAGGGAATCCTCGGCACGGAGGACGGCCGATCGATCCTGAGCAGCATGATCTCGGCTTTGGAATCGCGACGGGCTTCAGCCGTGGCCGCGGCCTGAAGGCGAGCAGAAATAGTCGCCGCAGACTGCAGAGCCGGCGTCACCACCGGGACGGTTGGTCTACAGCACGGGTCAACCGACTCAAGTAGTCGGCCCGCGGGATTTCCTCGGCTCCCAGCGACCGGGTGACCGAGGTGACCATTTGGCAGTCCAGCAGGGTGAATCCCCGACCGGCCAGATGACGGTCGAGATGGATCAAGGCCACCTTCGACGCATCATCCGCGCGGTGGAACATGGATTCGCCAGCAAAGAATCCCCCCACGCAAACCCCATAGACCCCGCCCACTAGCCGCCCCTCCTGCCAGCATTCGACACTGTGGGCATGCCCAGCCCGGGCCAGCTGTTCATACGCCTCCAGCAGTCGCGGGGAAATCCAGGTCGAGAGGGTCCCGCCACGAGGCACGGTGGCGCAGGCTCGAATGACCGCTGAAAAATCCTGATCGAAGGTCACCGTATAGGGAGCTCGGCGCAACGTCCGGGCCAGACTCCGAGATACATGCACCGCTCCCACCGGGAGAACGCCGCGTGGATCTGGGGACCACCAGGTAATGGGTTCCGCCGACCACGGAAATAAACCCGTTCGATAGGCTTCCAACAGCCGCTCCACCGACAAATCGCCTCCGACGGCCACCAATCCATCTCCCCGGGCTTGGCGCGGATCCGGCAACCGATCTCCGGGAGACAGGAAAGCGACGGAACCGGCGGGGTCCCTCATTCGGGAAATTCTTCGGACAGCAGTCGACCTTGGAAGCGGGAGGAGATCTCCAAGTTCCACCAGTGCAGGATGTCCGGTGAGGTGGGGGCCAGATCGTCCGGAACCTCCGGGGGATTGGGTCGCCCGAGTTGCTCCCAAGCTCCCAAACGCAATTCATTCAGGGCCTGAAGGAGGAATTCGCGGTCTTCGGGAGTGAGACGGAGAATCCAACCTGAGTCTTCCCGGGCTCCGGTGGGGGTCTGGATCGTCGTTTGGATCGGCGACGCCACGCCCAAGAGCATCACCAGCCGAGAACGAACCTCGGCTCGGTGCGTTTCCAACTCACCGGCCAAATCCGACTGGCACTGTTCTTCCAGGGCTTCGGAAGTCCGGCTCAGCTGAACCCGTTGGCGCGGTTCGGTGGGTCGAGAAAAGAGCGTGAGCAGCAGGTTGCGCTCCCCAGAAGCCAGAAACCAGGAAGTGGCTTCGTCGTTGCGTTCGTGGAGCCTCATGACGCCGGCTCCAATGTGGCGGTGAGAGAATACTTTTGGAGAGCGTGGACGTAATACTCCGCCTTTTCAAAGCTGTCGCGAACCACAACGCTGCGACCCTCCTCATGGACTTCGAGCATGTGCCGCTGGGCCTTTTCACGGCCCCAACCGAAGACCTGCTGAAAGACGTGCGTCACATAGGGCATGAGGTTGACCGGGTCATCCCAGACGATGACGGCATAACCCGGCTCGCGGAGCTTCTGGGGATCCTGCTCCACATTGACTTCAGGCGTCGGCAATTCGATGATTCCCGGCATTCTGTGGATTGGCTCGATGGATTCGGTTTCAGGAAGCGGCGCTTTCTGAACAACAATCCTTGAAGGATAAAGGGGGGTGGTTGGAAAGCAACGGCCGCCGTTTTCGCGGCGGCCGTGCTGTCGAAATCGATCCTATGGATCAGTTCATCGATGATAACGCCGCTTCAGATTCAACTGGGTCAGCGAGTGCATGAGCGCAGCTTGAGCCACGGCTGATTCTTCGTCACCCAGCTTCTGAGCAAGCCGGGCCTCCGCCTGCTTTCGGGCTTCTTCGGCGCGAGCCTCGTCGATGTCGTCGGCCCGAATGGCCATGTCGGTCAGGATGGCAACCCGTTCACCAGTGATCTCCACGAAACCCTCTCCGACGGCCAGGAAGTGATCTTGGCCGCCCTTGCGGACGACGATCTCACCGTGGGTGATCTGGGTCATCAGCGGGATGTGCATCGGGAAGATGCCCATCTCGCCCTCGAGCCCGGGCAAGGTGACCATGTCGACCTCCTCCGAATAGATGCGGGCCTCAGGCGTGGCGATTTCCAGTTTGAGCGTGGCCATGTGGTTGGGGTGCTGAGCGTGGGACAGCGACTCAGTCAGTCCTTGATCTCGTCAATGCCACCCTTCATGTAGAAGTCGGCCTCGGCGACATCGTCGTACTTGCCTTCCAGGATTTCCTTGAAGCTGCGCACGGTCTCAGCCACCGGCACCTGCTTGCCCGGACGACCGGTGAACTGCTCGGCCACGGTGAACGGCTGGCTGAGGAACTTCTGGATCTTGCGGGCGCGGAAGACGGTGAGCTTGTCGTCGGCCGACAACTCGTCCATGCCCAAGATCGCGATGATGTCCTGCAAGTCCTTGTAGCGCTGGAGCACCTTCTGAACGCCGCGGGCGACGTTGTAGTGCTCTTCACCGACGAACTCGGGCGCCAAAGCACGAGAGCTGGAGGCCAGCGGATCGACGGCCGGGAAGATGCCCAACTCGGCGATGGAACGCTCGAGCACGATGGTCGCATCAAGGTGAGCGAAGGTGGTGGCCGGAGCCGGATCGGTGAGATCGTCGGCCGGCACGTACACCGCCTGGAAGGAGGTGATGGAACCCTTCTTCGTGGAGGTGATGCGCTCCTGCAAGTTGCCCATCTCGGCGGCCAGCGTCGGCTGGTAACCCACCGCCGACGGAGTGCGGCCGAGCAACGCAGACACCTCGGATCCCGCCTGCGAAAAGCGGAACACGTTGTCAACGAAGAGCAACACGTCCTGGTTCTTCTCGTCGCGGAAATACTCGGTGACCGCCAAGGCCGAGAGAGCGACGCGGAGACGGGCTCCGGGCGGCTCGTTCATCTGACCGTACACCAGACCAATGCGGGATCCAGGCTCGAGAACGGGCATGCCGTTGGCGCCGATCTCGGGATGGCCCTTGGCATCCTTCTTGGTCTTGATGACGTTGGCCTCGATCATCTCGTTGTAGAGATCGTTGCCTTCACGAGTACGCTCACCGACGCCCGCGAACATCGAAATGCCGCCGTGCAGCTTCGCGATGTTATTGATGAGCTCCATGATGACGACCGTCTTGCCGACGCCCGCACCACCGAAGGCTCCGACCTTGCCGCCCTTGAGGAAGGGGCAGATCAAATCAATGACCTTGATGCCGGTGGTCAGGATCTGAGGGCTGGTGGACTGATCCACCAGCGGAGGGGCATTGCGGTGAATGGGGTAGAACTTGTCGGCCTTGACCGGTCCCTGCTCGTCGACGGCTTCGCCGGTGACGTTGAAGACGCGGCCCATGACGGCTTCACCCACGGGCATCGAGATCGGGTTGCCCTGATCGACGACTGCCTGGCCCCGCTTGAGGCCTTCGGTGGTGCTCATGGCGACGGCGCGAATCCAGTGTCCGCCCAGGTGCTGCTGCACCTCGAGCGTGAGACGGGTGGCGGAGCCGCCGGGAGGCGTGAAGTCGACGGTGAGCGCGTTGTAGATCGCGGGGAGAGTTCCGGAGAACTCCACGTCGACGACGGGACCGATGATCTGGACGATCTTTCCTGTGTTCATTTCCGAGAGAGGTCAGTTGCCCATCGCCATGGCGGCGCTGGTGATTTCGAGAAGTTCCTTGGTGATGTTCGCCTGACGGAGCTTGTTGTACTCGAGCGTCAGGTCCTTGATGAGTTGCTTGGCGTTGTCGGTGGCGCTCTTCATGGCGACCATGCGCGCCGAGTGCTCGGAAGCCTTCGCCTCCAAGAGCATTTGATAGACCTGATAGTTCAGGTAATGGGGCAGAAGGTTGCCCAGCAACTGCGGTGCAGCCGGCTCGAAGCCGAACTCCCGAGAGGTGCTGGATTGGATCTCTTCGGGGGCGCCGTTGCCACGGAGGTCGGCCTCCAGTTTCTGGAGACGACCGAGGGGCAACAGGGACCGAAGCTCCGCCTTTTGGGTCAAAGTATTGACGTAGTTCGTGAAGACCACGTCGACCGCATCGGCCTGACCGCTAAGAAAAAGCTCTTGGGCGAACTTGGAGATCGCTCGGGCCTCGGCGAACTCGGGCGCGTCTTTGTAGGAGAATTCAGCGACCAGTTCGCGCTTCAGTCGGGCTACCCATTGGGCCGCCTTGCGGCCGGCCACCACATAGACCGTGGTGGGCGAGTGGGCCTTGGCCGCCTCGCGCAGCAGGTTGGTGTTCAAAGCACCGCAAAGACCTTTGTCGGTGCTGATGATGATCAGCGCCCGCTTCTTGATCTCCCGCTTTTCAGTGAGCGGATGCTGGAACTCACCGGCCCCTGCCGTGGCCGCCGCCAGCACCTCGTTCATCAACGACGCATACGGCCGGCCCGCAAGGGCAGCCTGCTGCGCCTTGCGCATCTTGGCCGAGGCGACCATTTGCATCGCCTTGGTGATCTGCGCCGTGTTCTTGACCGACTTGATGCGGCGCCGGATGTCGCGTGTGCTGGGCATGGTGGGTGGGACGGACTCCCGTCGGGCTGCGGCTTAGCGGTAGCTCTGCTTGAACTCGGTGACAGCAGCCTTCAATTCGGCGGCCAACGCGTCATTGATGGCCTTTTCGGTGCGGATCTTCTCGAGCACGGCCGGCTTTCGGGTGTTCATGAAGTCCGTGATCTTGGTCTGGAAGTCTTTGACCTTTTCCACAGCAACATCGTCCAAAAGACCATTCTGCATGGTCCAGAGAATGACCGCCTGGATCTCGACGGGAATCGGATTGTATTGGCTCTGCTTGAAGAGCTCCACGATGCGCTTGCCGCGCTCCAGGGTGGCCTGGGTCTTGGCGTCGAGGTCGGAACCGAACTGGGCGAACGCGGCCAGTTCGCGGTACTGGGCCAAATCGAGCTTGATCTTGCCGGCGACCTGCTTCATCGCCTTGATTTGAGCGGCCGATCCGACGCGGCTGACCGACAGACCGACCGAGATGGCCGGACGGACGCCCTGGTAGAACAAGTCGGTCTCGAGGTAAATCTGACCGTCAGTGATGGAGATGACGTTGGTCGGGATGTAGGCCGAGACGTCGCCGGCTTGGGTCTCGATGATGGGCAGAGCCGTCAGCGAACCATTGCCGCTCTTCTCGTTCACACGGGCCGAACGCTCCAAAAGGCGGCTGTGCAGGTAGAACACGTCGCCGGGATAGGCTTCGCGTCCGGACGGGCGCTTCAGCACCAGGGACACCTGACGGTAGGCCGTGGCCTGCTTGGAGAGATCATCATAAATGATGAGCGCATCCATGCCGTTGTCCATGAACCACTCGCCGATGGAAGCACCGGAGAACGGTGCCAAATACTGGTCGGCGGCGGAATCGGATGCGGCAGCAGCCACCACGATCGTGTACTCCATCGCGCCGGCCTTCTCGAGCTCGGCGATGACGCGGGCGATGTTGGATTGCTTCTGACCGATCGCGACGTAGATGTTGTAGACCGGACGGAAATCCTTGGTGCCGGCGTTCTGCTTGTTGATCCGGGCCTGGTTGATCATCGTATCGACGCCGATGGTCGTCTTGCCGGTGGAACGATCACCGATGATCAGCTCCCGTTGGCCGCGGCCAATGGGGATCATCGCGTCGACGGCCATGATTCCGGTCTGGAGCGGTTGGCTCACCGACTTACGCTTGACGATGCCCGGAGCGATCTTCTCGACCGGGTAGAACGCAGAAGCTTCGATGGGACCCTTGCCGTCGAGCGGGCGCCCGAGGACGTCCACGACGCGGCCCAACAGGCCCTTACCCACGGGAACGGACAGCAGCTTGCCGGTCGTCTTGACCTCGCTGCCCTCATGGAGGCTGGTGTAGTCACCCATGATGATCGCGCCGACCTCGGTCTCCTCGAGGTTCAGAGCGAGACCGATGATGCCGGCACCGAAGTCGAGCATCTCATTGGCCATGCAGTCCGAAAGGCCTTCGATCTTGCAGACACCGTCGGAGATCTCGCGGATGTGTCCGACGTTTTGGCGGGTCACCGAAGCCTTCGCACCGGCGATCTGGGCCTCAATTTCTTGGAGCAGGGAACTCATGTCGTCTGTGGGATTATTCGACTGTGGGAAAGTTGGGAATGATCGTTAAAAACTGTTCTCGAGGGCGGCCAACCGTGTCTTAACGGTGCCATCAAACACATCGCTACCAATCTGGATGCGGAGCCCACCGATCAGGGTGGGATCCACGAAGAACTGGAAATCCAGACCCGCCCCATACTTTTGGGTCAGGTCGGCTTTGAGGGTGGCCATCTGGGATTCAGAGGTCGGCACCGCATTCTCAATGCGGACCGTACGGCCTTGGACATCGAGCTCCACCAACCGCTGGAAATGGGTCAGGGCGGCCAGATAATTCCGTGGCTTGCTGGCCAACACCTGAGTCACCGTCTGGCGGACACGGGTCTCGTTGAGCACACCCTCCGACAGGCACATTCGGTACAGATCCTTACCGTCACGCCGAGCCTGTTTTCCAATCTTCATGCAAGAAATTTGGGTTGTGGTGCGGTCGAGATCAGGCGGCGATCTGCCGTTGAGTTTCTTCGGCCAAGCGCTTCTGGTCCTCAAGGGTCAGAATCTTCCCGGTCACCTGGATGCTGGCTTCAACCACAAGCCTTCCAAATTCTTGACGAAGTTCGCCCTTGAGCCGAGTCAATTCGGCCTCGTTGGAGTGGCGAGCCTTGGCAATGATGTCCGAAGCAGTTGCGATGGCCTTCTGGGTCTCGATCTCCGAAATCCGGGCCGCGGCGGCCTTGGCTTCTTCGATGATCCGATTGGTCTGTTTGCCGGTTTCAGTCATGAGGTCTTGTGCCCTGCGATGGGCCATGGCCAAGTCCTCGCGAGCGCGGGCCGCATCAGCGAGTCCTTGAGCGATGGTTGCTCGGCGGTCTTCTAAAGCCTTCTGGATCGGACCAATCGCCCACTTCTTCATGATCAGCGCCACCAGCACAAAGCTGATTGCATTGGCAATGAGCGCTGGGATGTTGGCCCCGAAGGTCTTGGCGATCTCACCAACGGGACCGGCATCGGCTGCCGCAATAAATAGGAGCGGACTCATCTTTATGGGATCTGTGGGATCTTGACTTCTTGAAAAAGGGGGCGCGGAACCGTCTGGTCCCGCGCCCAAGTGATTACTTGCCGTTCCAGAGGAATAGGGCGAAGAACACAATGCCTTCAGCGAAGGCGGTGCTCAGGATCGCCTGAACAAGGATCTTAGTGGCGGCTCCGGGATTGCGACCCACCGCTTCGGCGGCACTCTTGCCAATCAGACCCACGCCGATGGCAGCGCCAAAGGCCGCGGCGGCGACGTGGATGTTACCAGACATTTCTGCGATCATCATGATGATGTTACCTTTCTTGTTGTTGCCAGCCGCCCCGGCAGTCTTGCCACCGTCCGACGGCCGAAATCGTTTCAATGATGCGACCCATCCTCAGCATGCTCTTCGTCATGGGAGCAGATGAGCAATGTGAAGACAGCGGTGAGCAGCATAAAAACCAATGCTTGAACTAGACCCACCAGAAGTTCCATGAAATAGAAGGGCAGAGCCGTCAGCCATCCCCAAGTCGCTCCTCCCAAATGCGTCATGGATTCGAGCATGTTTTCTCCGGCAAACACATTGCCGAACAGGCGGAAGCTCAAAGAAACGGGACGGAAAAGGATGGAAACAACCTCCAATAGGCCGACCGCGAAGAACACTACAATGAGCACAAGGCCCATGAAACCTCCGAGTCCCCCCTTAGCCCCGAACAAATGTTTCAGAAAGCCCACTGGACCATTGGCCTGCAACGCCCAAACCGTCCATAGGAAAAAGAAGACCAAGGCCATGGCAAAGGTCATGTTGAAGTCGGCATTGGCGCCCCTCAGAAGGGGCTCGCTGACATGGAAACCGTGCTCACCAGAATGCCCCCAACCCACTGATCCCACCCCTGGGAGAAGGCCAAACCAGTTCGTGGCAACCACGAAGATAAACAGAGAGGCGAAGAACCAAAAAGTTTTGCGGACTAGATCTGGACCGATGATACCGCCCAAGAAGTCGTACAGACCTTCCACCAACCATTCCCAAAAGTTTTGAGCGCCCTCGGGTACCTCCCGTACGACTTTCATCCCGATGCGGACTGCAGCGACGAGAACCAAGGCGACCACCCACGTCAGGACCATTGAATTGGTGACCGGCAATGCCCCATCGGTCCCCGGGATAGGAATTTTGAAAAGGATCGGTGCCGCCGGAGGAAGCCCCTGCTGCTCAGAAGCCGTATTCCCCGATACCCCATGGTCTGCAGCCCATCCCACCGCCTGTAAGCCTACTGCACATATCACGGGTGCTAGAACTTTCAAGCTCCTAAAAACTCTGGACCAACGCATCATGAGAATTGACTGAGTCGCTTCACCGAAAATCTCCACAAAGGGCCCGTCATGAGCCCCTCGGATGTTTTCGACGTTGGTTGAACGTGAAATTTTTCACAAGCGGATTTTTTCCCCACCCCGAATCAACGCTGGGATCCTAGACCTCGAGACTCGGGCACAGTCACCGTTCGGAATTCGATGGTCACCCTCCCCCTTTCGAAGGCCGTTTTCTTCGAGATCCATCCCCATCTAGATCCATTCCTTTCCTTCGGAAGACCGCTTTCGATTAGGCTCGCAGCCATCCCCGCAACCACATCCACGACTGCTCAGCTGCGAAGAAGATCACCCAAGTGACCAGAGCGAAGTAAACCAAGGTCACCACCAAGCTCAGCAAGGCGAGCAAGTACATGGCCCCGTCTCGCTGGAGCCGTCCGACACACGCGAAGAAGATGATCAGTGCCGGCAGCGAATTCTGGAGCGGAACCACCAGAAACGGGAGCGCCACCAAAAGACCGCCCAGTAGGATGAGCCAACCAGCACCCCGGCGCCCGACCGCATCCACCAGCCAAACCATGCGTTCGGCGCGGCTCACACGACCCACGATCCCCAGCAATCCGCACCCGAAACCGGAAAAGGCATTCCAAGTCATCACGCCGGGTCGGGTGGATCGGATGCGCATCGGCAGCCAGACCGACTCATCACCGCGGATCAACCGCCAGCCCATGCCTGCAAAGGCCAACCCGCCGAAAGTGGCGATGGGCCCGGTGGGCAGAGGTTGGATGAAGGGCAGGGTGAGGATCAACGCCATCAACCACGCGTTGCCGTCGCCCAGTTGATCGAGGAATTCTCCGATGGTCTGCCCACCCGAGCGTGCGGCCCGGGCCGATGCGCTGAGGGCACGAATGAAGTCCGCCGCTGTGGCGTTTCTGGGGGACTGAGGAGATGAGGACATCCGCAAGGCTCTCTGATCTCAGGGCAGGAGCCTTGAAACCAGGGCGCTGACGGACTTGCCGTCTGCGCGGCCATCCACCTTGGCTTGGGCCGCCTTCATGACCGCTCCCATGTCTTTCTTCGAGGTAGCGCCCACTTCGGCGATCACCGCTTGAACCAGGCTCTCCAGTTCTTCGGCAGACAACGCCTTGGGCAGAAACTCGGTGAGTACTTCGAGTTCGGCCTTCTCGTTGGCAGCCATTTCCGCGCGACCGCCCTTCTCGAACTCCTCGATGGAGTCACGGCGCTTCTTGGCCTCCCGTTGAATGAGGGCCATCACATCGGAATCCGAAAGGGTCTCGGTCTTTTTTTCGATCTGGGCATAGCCCAGGGCCGCCTTGAGCATCCGAAGCGTCCCGGTTCGGACGGCCTGGCGGGCCAGCATGGAGGATTTGAGTTCGTCGTTGACGCGTTGTTGGAGGCTCATGATTCGGAAGCTTGGAGTTTGCGGAGCTGGTCGCGGACTTCGGCGGCGGTCTCGTAGTCCTCGATCCGAATGGCCTCGGCCAGGGCGAAGCGAAGGCGTTCGATTTCATTCTGCGGCGGCTTGCGACGGATTTCGTCGAGCCATCCCCGCAGTGACAGGATTTCACCGCTCTGTTCGACCAGTTCTTCCCGCTCGTGGTCCCGATAGAACTCCGCCAATTCGTTGATTCCGGCCTCGATAGCCATCACGGCGGCGTCCCGATCGCTCTCTTCGAGACGGGCCTCACCTCGGGCCCGGGTGCGCATCATCGTGAGCTGGGGCGTGAATTGAACCACACTCCAGGAGAGATCGTCGGATTCGGCAAAACGGTCCACGAAGCTGAAGACTTCCAGATTTCTGGCGCAATCGCGCTCGACGGCCTCGTAGTCCTTGAGCTGGAAAAAGCAAATGTAACGGTGATGATACTGGATGGATTCTTGCTGGAGACGCCCGCATTCCTCCGAACCCAGAACAAAATCGGGATTCTCGCCATCGGCGCTGGTCGGGGCCTGTTCAGAACGCTTCCGGTAGAAGTGAAACCAGGACTCATGACCCATGGGTTTTTTGCCATCCGGACGCCCCAGCACATTCATCTGGAGAATCCCCAGATCGACCCGCAGCTGAATTTTCTCACCGTCCTTGCCCTGAAAGCGGCGCGCCACCACCTGACCGGGCTTATAATCCCAGTCCTGCAGCATCTCAGTGAGGTCGAACGTCATCGGTCTGCCAATATGGAAACTTTTCCGACAGCGTCAACGCACAGGGCCGATGAGTTATCCCCACCGTCGCGCGCCATCGGCTAGGCCAGAATGCCTTGGATCACCTCTCCGTGGACGTCGGTGAGACGGAAATCACGCCCTTGGAAGCGGTAGGTGAGCTTGTGATGGTCCACTCCGAAGAGGTGCAAGAGGGTGGCGTGCAAGTCGTGCACGTGGACCTTGTTTTCAACGGCGTAGAACCCGAAGTCGTCCGTCCCACCATAGACAGTGCCCGGCTTGATGCCGCCGCCTGCCATCCAGATGGTGTACCCATGCGGATGATGATCCCGACCGATTTGGTCAGGCTTCAGCGCTCCTTGCATCATGGGAGTCCGACCGAACTCCCCGCCCCAAAGAACCAAGGTCTCGTCGAGAAGACCCCGTTCCTTGAGATCCTTGATGAGGGCGACGGAGGGCTGATCGGTTTCGGCGCAACGCTTCTTGAGATCGAACACCAGATTGCCATCGGGCCCACCATGGTGGTCCCAGCCCCGGTGGTAGAGTTGAACGAAACGGACACCGCGCTCGACCAATCGACGTGCCAACAGACAGTTGTTGGCGAAGGACGCCCTTCCGGGGGTGGTTCCGTAGGCCTCATGCACCCGCGGAGCCTCGCCTGAAATATCCATGACCTCGGGCACGCTGGTCTGCATGCGGTAGGCCAACTCGTAGGAGGCGATGCGGGTCTGGATCTCCGGATCTTGGAGTATATCGTAACGCTCCTGGTTGAGGTCCCGGAGAACATCCAGTGTTTGCCGCCGGCGTTTGCGGTCCATGCCCGGCGGATTCCCGACGTAGAGCACCGGATCGCCCTGCGAACGCAACGTGACACCCTGATGCACCGTCGGCAGAAAGCCGCTGCCCCAAGCCGCATTGGTGAGGGGCTGACCCACACCGGTCATCATCACTACGAAGGCCGGCAGGTCTTTATTCTCACTGCCCAGGCCATAGCTGAACCAAGAACCCATGCCCGGCCGACCCGCCAACTGGGCTCCGGTGTTCATGAACAGGGTCGCCGGGTCATGGTTGAAGGCCTCGGAGTAAAAGCCCTTCACGAAGCAGACGTCGTCGGCAATGGAACCCAACTGGGGCAGGAGTTCACTGATCCAAGCTCCGGATTTGCCATGTCGGGCAAACTGATAGGGAGAGGCCAACAACTTGGACTCCTTGCCGATCTGAGCCAAGCGGATGTTCTTCACCAACTCCTCCGGCACCCGCTGGCCGTTGCGCTTGGTGAGCTCCGGCTTGGGATCAAAGAGATCGAGGTGTGAAGGGCCGCCCGACTGGAAGAGGTAGATGATGTTCTTGGCCTTGGGAGCAAAGTGCGGGGCCTTGAACGTGGGGGCCGATTCCGCAGCGCCCGCCTGCAACGACGGGTTGAGCAGGCTGCCCAATGCCAAGGCTCCCATGCCGGTCCCGCAGTGCTGGAGAAAGCGCCGCCGCGTGGATGTCTTGAGGGATTCCAGAATCGGGGTCGGCAACTGCGGGTGCATGGATGGAAAATGCGCTTCGGATGGATTCGGATCAAGTGTCGCCAGTCCGACTGTCGCGACGACAGCGACTCATCAAAACAGGCTGATCATCCCGGGCTTGCTCCGGGCAATCGGCAGGTGCATCAGGAACCGATGGGATCCGGTTCATCCGGGAACTCGTAGGAGTAGATAGGATCCAGGGGGTGGCCAGGCTCCATCTTCGTGATGGTCTTGAGACGCCCGGTGTGGATGTCGTAGATCCACCCGTGAAGAGTCGGTTGCTGCCGGCGTTTCCAAGCCAACTGGATGAAGGACAGCTCCGCCAGATTTTGGACCTGCTCCGACACATTCAACTCCACCAGTCGATCGATGCGGCGCCCCTCGTCGACAATCGCGTCCAATTCGGCGGCATGGGTTCGATAAACATCCTTGATGTGACGCAGCCATTTGTTGATCAGGCCCAGATGTGCCCTACTGAGGGCTGTCTTCACGCCACCGCAGCCATAGTGGCCGCAGACGATCACATGCTTCACCTGAAGGACCTCGACCGCGTACTGAACCACGCTGAGCATGTTGAAGTCGGTGTGGACCACCATGTTGGCCACGTTCCGATGCACGAACAGCTCACCGGGCTCAACACCGGTGACTTCCTCGGCCGGAACGCGGCTGTCGGAACACCCGATCCAGAGGAACTCCGGCTTCTGCCCTCCCGAATACCGGGTGAAGAAATCCGGGCGCAGACTCATCTTGTCTGCGACCCACGCCTGGTTGTTGAGCAGCAATCGCTGGTAGCTTTTCATGGGATGTATCAGGAGTGGGTGAGGCCTTGGATGCTCCGACAATGGACTTGAATCCCCCGATGCGGAGCCGATTCGCAGAATTCGCGGATCACTTCCACTGCATCGTGGTCGACATAATGAGCGCGCACACCGTCGATCACCAGGCGGGCCCCGTCGGGAACCTCACGCAACCGGGCTTTCAACTCCTGCTTGTTCACAAAGGTCAGGTCCTTGTTGAGTCGGATGAGGATATCCTCGCCGTCCTTGACCATCGTCAACGCGGTCCGGGTGTAGGCTCGCATGACGAAGAAGACGCTGACGCACAGTCCGATGAGGATGCCCTTGAGAAGGTCAGTCAACACGATGCCCGCGACGGTGATGGCGAAGGGGAGAAACTGGGACCAACCCTCCTTCCAGACCGAACGGATGATCTTCCATGACGACAGCTTGTATCCCACCGACAACAAAATGGAGGCCAGACAAGCCAGAGGCACTCGATTGAGGACCGTCGGAATGAGCAGCACGGCCACCAACAACAAGATTCCGTGGATGATGGAGGAAAGGCGGGTCTTCGCGCCGGAATAGATGTTGGCTGAAGAACGGACGATGACGGACGTCACTGGCAACCCCCCGAGGAGACCGGAGGTCAGATTGCCAAGGCCTTGTGCCCGCAACTCCGCGTTGGGATCCGATATCCGTTTCTCGGGATCCAGCTTGTCGCTGGCCTCCAAGCTCAGCAGGGATTCAAGACTGCCCACGATGGCCAGGGTCAGGGCGATCTTCCAGACCAGCGGATCAAGGAGGCGGGAGAAGTCCGGGAATTGAAGTGTGTTGAAAACCTCTCGGATGGATCCCATGACAGGCAACTCAACGAGGTGATGCTTGGCAGCCTGGAGCACCCAGGAGGGAGATACGATTTTGAACGTCTCATTGAGAACGGTTCCGAAGACCACGCACAAAAGGGGAGCCGGAATGATGGACAACCAACGTCGGCGCCGGATGGCCGGGTGATCCCAACCAAACAGGATCACCAAGGAAAAGAGGCTGATGACGATGGCCCCGTAGTTGATGGATCCCACCGATTGGGTGACTTCGTTGAATGTGTTGAGATGGTCGGGTTGGTTGAAGCCCTCATCGCCGACGAAATCGTTGTCGTCGCCGAGGGCGTGGGGAATCTGCTTGAGGATGATCACGATGCCGATGCCCGCCAGCATGCCCTTGATGACCATGTTCGGGATGAAATCCCCGATGACGCCGGCTCGCAGCAAACCGATGCCCAATTGGAAAGCGCCCGAAAGCAGCACCGCCAGAGCGAAGGCGGGGAAGGATTTCAAATCCTCGATGGATTTCAGGACGATCACCGCCAGACCAGCGGCCGGGCCGCTGACACTCAGTTCAGAGCCGGAAAAGAGCGCAACGACGATCCCACCGATGACGCCGGCGATGATGCCGCTGATCAATGGCGCACCCGAGGCCAATGCCACTCCGAGGCACAACGGCAAGGCAACCAGGAAAACCACCAGGCCAGCCGGAAGATCCGAGCGGACCGACGAGAAATTTGGCAGCCGGATCCAAGAACGTGGAGAGGGCCTAGGAGAGGTTGAGACTGTGGATTCCATTCAATCGGGACGAGGTGTGGGTTCGGGCTGGAAACCCTGACGACGGGAGAGCTATTAAATCTTTCTACGTCGAGCCTTAGTGGCAACTGTCGGTATCTTTCGATCAGGCGCAAGATTAAAGGGTTGTTCAAAGAATTTTGGAACTTCAATGAACCGTCAAACCACCCCATTTATTGAGACTTGCATAATAGGGTGTCATTCAGGGCATAGCGTAGATTGTTTGTAGCAGGCGGCGATGATGGAGCGGCGGTGGCCTGCATGCTGAGGTCCCAGGCCTGTGTGGCGATCAGGTTGCCGATCTGATGGGTCTTGAGGTTCCCCCACATGTACTCGACGGGATTGAGTTCGGGAGCGTAGGCCGGCAACCGTCCGACCACGATGCGTCCGGCGGTGCTGGCCACGTAGTCCTGGACCAGGCGGCTGCGATGGATCGGGGCACCGTCCCAGACGACGCTGAGTTTCCCCGGGACATGCCGCTTCAGGTGCCGGAGGAACTCGATGACCTGGGGACCCTTGATGCTGCCGGGGTGGATCTGGAAGTAGAACCGGTACAGGGCCAGACCGCCGATCATGGAAAGGCTTTTCCAGCCGAAGGTTTCCTGGATCACCGGCGTCTGGCCTCGGGGCGCCCAGGTACGTACCCGGGTGGGACGTGTGCTCAGTCCGCTTTCGTCGATGAAGACGAGAGTTCGGCCCTCTTTGCGGGCTTTTTTTTATCGCTGGCCACTCGACCCGCTTCCAACGGCGGATCTAGGGCTCGTCGCGCTCAATCGCGCGGCGCTCCGGGCGTTGGCAACTGAACCCGTTGTCGCCCAACAGTCGCCAGACATGGCCGGGATGATACTGGACCCCGGTCAAATCCTTGATGAGGGTTGCCACACGCGGAAGCGTCCACAGGTTGGTCTTGTAGCCTCAGCTCACCGGCCCTTCGACAAGGGCCTTCAAGACCAACTCGGTTTGAAGAGCAGTCAGCTTGGACTTGCGGCCCGCCTTTCCCTTGCTGGTCAGGCCGGCCTTGCCGCCCTTCTCCCACGCCGCCTTCCAACGGTAGGCCACCTGACGGCTTACCCCGAGCCTCCGCCCGACTTCCGGGGCCGAGGTTCCCTTCTCGAACATCGCAGCAGCCTGAACCCGCCGCTTCTCCATCCGGGCATGATCTCGCGTCAGCGCCATGCACGGAGCTTACACCGACGACAAAAATGTCACCCTATGAAGCAATTCTGAATAGGAAACCAGATAAGGTCCCGGGTCCATTGCAGGGGCCAATCGAAAGTCGACGGCTCTCCATTGGCCAACACGAGCCAAGTCCGAAGACCTGACCCGTGTGAAGTGGCCTTGATGGGAGCGCCAGGCAACTCAGGCACCGTACTTGTCGAACATCCGGCCGTTGGCCTGCATCAGACGAATGAGATACTTGGCCTCAAAGATGCCTAGGGAGCCAGAATTGGCTCCAGTCTCCGTGAAGCGGGCCAGCTTGTCGCTGCCGCTGATTTCGGAGTGGATGAGCACCGGTTGGGGATGCCAGGAGTGACCCTTCACGGCCACCGGTGTGGAGTGGTCACCCGTAATGGCCAGCACATCGGGCTTCTTGGCTAAGAGGATGGGCAAGGCGGCATCGAAGTCTTCGATGGCCTTGACCTTGGCCGCTAAATCACCGTCCTCGCCGGCCTTGTCCGTGTACTTGTAATGGATGAAGAAGAAATCGTACTGGTCATACTCCTTCACGTACCGCTCGAACTGCTGGGCGATGGTCTCAGGGCCCTCGATCTTCACCATGCCGACCAACTGGCTCAGGCCCTTGTACATCGGATAGACCGCGATGGCGGCGGCCTTCAAACCGTAGCGCTGCTCGAAGGTCGGGATGTCGGGCTGATGAGCCACACCGCGCATGAGGAATCCGTTGGCAGTCTTCTCACCGGCCAAGAGCGGCAGGGCCAGCTTGTAGAAATCGGCGATCAGCTTGGCGACCTTCTTCTGGCCGGCGTTCTGCAAATCCACCGGCTTGGCTTCGGCGATCGGCAGTCCCTCGCGGTTGGGATCGGTGTCGGTCAGCGGGCCTTCCAAGCCTTGGCCGCGGAACACCACGACAAAGCGATGCTCCTTACCCGGGTAAATATGAACTTCGGTCGCGCCGATCTTCTGGATTTTGGCAGAAAGGATTCCGCACAGACGCTCACACACCTCGGTGGCGATGCGGCCGGCGCGACGATCCGTGACGATACCCTTGGCATCAAGGGTGCAGAAATTGGCGCGCGCCGCCACGTCACCATTCTTGAGCTCAATGCCCAGACCCAGTGTCTCGATGACACCACGGCCCACTTCCCACTCGATGGGGTCATAACCGAAGAGGGCCAGATGTCCCGGACCCGAGCCAGGGGTGATGCCCGGGGCCACCGGGATCATCCGTCCCTGTGCGCAACCCGATTGGGTGAGGGCGTCGAGGTTGGGGGTCTTGGCCGCCTCCAAAGGCGTCATCCAATTCTGGGAACGGGTAGCCAGATCTCCCAGGCCATCGAGAACGATGAGGGCCATTTTGGCCCCGGTCTTGACCTGAAGTTTCGCGTAAACGGAATCAAGTTTGCTCATAAATCAAGGGGACGGAAGGCCTCCGGAGCACCCCGTTGCCGAAGATCTCCACAGACACCAATGCAGACCCTGTTGGCCGGTCAATATCCCGTCAACTTCGCTTTGGCCACCGTAGCATGGGATCCTGGAGGAGGGTCGTCAGAGGTCGTCGATACCTTGCGGTTACCGTGACGGTCACCGGCAAGGAGTCATTTCTTAAAGAAGCCCTTGGACTTCGGGGCCGGTGCCGGGGTCTCGGGCTTGACCGGGACTTTTTCCAAATAACGGTTCAGCTCCGCCTCCGTCACCGAGTTCGTGATCAACGCGGCTCGATGCGTCTCCTGGGTCGTCAACTGGGCCAATTGCGCCGGGGCTTGGAGAATGTAAGGCGTGAGGAAGATGAGCAGTTCGGTCTTGGCGTCGCTCTTGGCGCGGGTCTTGAAGAGATTGCCCAGCAACGGGATGTCACCCAGGTACGGAACCTTCTTCTCGCTCTGGGACTGATTATTGGAAATGAGCCCGCCGATGACCACCGTCTCAGCATGCGGGGTCACCACCACCGTGTCTGCGGAACGCACATTGATGTACGGGGCGGAGACGTCCTCCGACAAGGACTGTCGTTCGGTGGGTGACACCGAGGAGATTTGCGGTTGGACGATCATCTCGACCTGACCGTTGGACCCGATGAAGGGGGTGACGTTCAGGATGATGCCCACGTCGTTGTAGGTGACATTGATGATGGGGATGGTGTTGTTACCGGAAGCCGCATAGGAAACGCCACTGGGCAGGGGCACTTGTTGGCCCACCACGATGCGGGCCAACTGGCCATCGCGGGCGATGATGGAAGGACGAGAGAGGACCTGAGCCTTTCCGGAGGTAGCCACCGCCCGCAAGGTCGCCTGAAATTCAGAGCCAGCGATTTGATACAAACCGCCTGCGCCACCGCCTGTGGTCGACGGTGTCAACGCCGTTCCCATTGATTGACCCAACCCACTGAAATTGGTGGTGATGTTGTTGACCCCGGACAGCCCCAAGACCGTGCCACCGCTGCTGCTGACATTATTGCCGATGTTGTTCTTGCCCCAAGCTCCCTCGACCCCCAACTCCGAGCCATTGTTTCTCTGGACCTCCATGAAGACCACCTTGATGAGGACCTGCGGCTTCGGTGAATCCAGGTTTCGGATGACGTTGCTGATCTGCAAGGCCGTCAGGGCATCGGCAATGACCACCAGATTGTGGGTCTGGGGATCGACCGATATGAGGGCACTGCCCACGGTGCCGTTGTTGTTGTAAAGGCCCGAGGCACCGGTTCCGCGGTTGCCACCACCGCCACCGCCGCCGAACCCACCGCCGCCACCGAATCCGCCACCGCCAAATCCGCCGCCGCCACCACCCCGTTGCTGGGCGACTGCGGGCAGGGCGACCATCAACCCGAGGAGTGCCGCCATCACCCGAGGCGCCGGTGAAACGGTCAAGAACCGCAAAAGGAGGGAACCGCTGGTTTTCATTCTGGAATCGTTGAAAAGACTGGGGTTCAGAACAGCTGCCCACCGGCACGTCCGCCGCCGCCGCTGTTTCCGAAGGAGCCGGAGCCGCTCGAGGTACCGCCGGAAGTCTGGGTGTTGTTCTGCTGGCGTTGCATGAGGGCGCTGTTCTGCGATGAACCGCCGGCACCGGTCCGGCTACCCGAGGTGCTTTGGAACATGTTCTGCAACACCTGCACCGCCTGCTGAGGATCGCCGTTGCTCATGCGAAACACGTGCACCTGCTGATCGCGCGGGGAGGCCACATCCAACTCCCGTACCATGCCCGCAATCTGGGACATCAGGTCCTTGGAAGCTGTGACGATGACCGAAGAGGTCCGGGCATCGGCGACCGCCAACACCTGCGAAGCCCGGCGGATCCGATCGTTTTGGCCGGAGGACCCCGCCGAAGATGAACCGCCACGGCCGCCACCATTGCCGCCGCCGCCGCGCCCTCCGAATCCTCCCATCATCGCCGCGAATCCACCGCCCCCTCCAAAGGGGCTACCGCCAAATCGCACGGGTGCCTGGTTGTTGTTTCCTGAACCACTGCTGCTGGGAAACACCCCGGACAAGGCCGAGGCCACATCAGTCGGGCTGGCATGGGTCAAGTGGAACACGCGGATCTCGGTCTCCGCCTCGGCGCTCGAATCAATGGCTCTGATGATCTCCACCATGTGCCGGATGTTGGCTTGGGTGTCGGTCATCACGATGGAGTTGCCGGCTACGTTGGCCACAAAGGTCGCCTGAGGTGAGATGAAGGATGCTAGATCCTTGGCCAGTTGATCGGCCTCGACGTATCGGATCGGAATGATTTGCGTCACGATCTCGTCGTTCTTCGGGATCATCCGGGGATCGTTGTTCACCTTCACTGGGATATCCCGGGTCTTGGCCACGGTGCGGTCAACGATGGTCAGGGTCCGGCCATCTCGTATGGCCGCCAAACCGTTCTTGTTGAGAGCCGAGCTCAGAAAATCCACCGCCTCATCCTGACTCAGGGGCTTGGCGCTGATCACGTTGACGGTGCCCTTCACCGGGGCGTCCAGAACGATGATGAAACCCGCCGCCTCGCTCAGGTATTCCAAAACCTGCTCCAAGGGAGCGTTCCGGAAATTCATCAGGATTCCCGGAGCGCTGCCGGTTGCCAGGTTCGGCTTCTGCTCACGGGGTGCTTCCGATGGAGCTGGGGCATTTTCACCGCGGATTTGAACTGGGGCGGCAGTGGTCGAAGCCAGGGCATCCTGGGCGACGAGGCTGCCAGTCAAACACCCCACGGCACAGGCAGCGCCCAAGGCTCGAGTGATCAAGGTCTTCATTTCATCTCCTGTTCCCGTTTTTTCAAAAGCCGCTTCAAAATTTCGTCGGATCCTGGGGGATCCTCGCTGGATGGGGCCGACGAGACGGACGACGTCCCGTTGCCCCCCCCGACGGAAGTCGATCGCGTGAACGCGTCTCCGCCGGTGCTCGTCAACAATTGCCAACCGCCTTCGGGATCCTGACGCAAGCGTTGCCCCACCTTCAGCACGATCG
>Ga0315906_10002760_pt1 | contig 23993 bp, 16 predicted proteins | sample LakEriMetagenome_4_FD_203526 | JGI IMG/M metagenome (GOLD analysis project Ga0315906, IMG submission 203526) | Freshwater fungal communities from buoy surface, Lake Erie, Ohio, United States - Buoy 2 MA122 | ecosystem: Environmental > Aquatic > Freshwater > Lake > Lake biofilm | place: USA...
GAGCAAAACGACGAGTGGAGCCTGAACCGGCGCTACATGCAGCTTGAGGGCCTGCAAAGCCTCAGCGATACTGCCCCAACTCGGGTGCCGGCCTTCCAGCGCTGAGTCCCGAGCATCGCGCACATCAGCCTTCTCCGGGCTCAAGAGTTGCACCACTCCAGGGGACAAAAGGCGATTTCAAGTCCGAAGTATCACCACATGTACTGCGCTGGAAGTCTATCGGTCGACATGATTTGCTTAAACCTCAATAGCCGCGTAATGGCGAGCCACGATCCATGAAAGTCGGTAGCAAGATTTTTGGGGTGGCCACAGTACTCGTCGCAGGAACGACGGCGGTCGCGCTGTATTCGCTTGAGCGAATTGCACAATTGAACCGCGAAGTGGTGACGATTGCTTCTTACCATGCACCACTGTCGCGCATACTCAGTGACGTCGAAGTCCACGCGCGCAATCGGGAACTCTCGTTCTATGCTCCGGGTCGAAGCGTAAGCGGAGCGCAGACTGCAACGGATGTGGTCGTGCCGACTGAGGTAATTTCAGCAGCGATGCAGCGTGCTCGGGAGCTGATTCAAGACGGCCAGCAGAGGGCCCTGTCAGAAGCAGATCGCATGAAGTTCGCTGCCCTCGAACCCCTGTTGATGGCGGTGGCCTTTGAGTTTCGCGAGCTCGACGCACAACTTTCCAGGGCAGACCGTCAGAATGGGTTGGATCCTGTGGCGATGGCATTGATAGGCAAGGAAGTAGACGATCTGAACCGTGTCTTGATGGAGGCGAACTCCCGACTGCAACAGATGACAGAGGAGTCCGCGCTCGCTGCTGTGAGTCATGAGAATGCAGCACAGCGCTTCAACCTTGGGCTTACGTTGCTCAGCGGCGTGGTAGCAGTGTTGATGGCCTTTTTCCTCTCACGTTCGCTTGTGCGCCCACTGATTCGACTGGTGCGCGCAACTGTTGAAGTGCGCCAAGGCTCAAGAGACTTCGATCCTCTGGTTCAGAGCCGCGACGAGATCCAGGACCTTTCGCTGGCCTTTCGCGACATGCTGCACGATTTACGAGCAAAGGAGCGCATCCGCGAAAGGCTAGGCAAGTACATCGATCCGCGCATCGTTGATCAGGTCATTGAGCACACGGACAGGGCCGGCAGTGGAGGTGAGCGTCAGGTGATGACAGTGATGTTTGCCGATATGCAGGGCTTCACTTCGATTTCCGAGAGCCTTCAGCCAACAACGCTGGTGCGGTTGCTGAACCGCTACCTTGAGTTGATGAGCGAGCCGGTGTCGAATAACTTAGGGGTAATCGATAAGTACATTGGCGATGCGGTGATGGCCTTTTGGGGGCCGCCGTTTTGTGAGCGCCAGAGTCAGGCCGCACGGGCCTGCGCGGCGGCCCTCGAACAAATGACTGCGCTAGAGAGGTTCCGCCCGGAACTCTCGGAGATCCTGGGATTTCGTCGTGATCTTCCTGAGGTCTCTGCCCGGGTAGGCTTGGCAACAGGTGAAGTGGTCGTTGGAAACATCGGTTCGTCTGTAGCCCAGGGCTACACTGTGGTCGGTGATACGGTGAACCTCGCATCGCGGTTGGAGTCAATCAACAAGGCCTATGGCACACGGATACTGATCTGCGAGAGGACTTGGGCTGCGGCACGGGAAGAGTTCGAAGGTCGCGAGGTTGACAAGATCAGTGTGGCAGGCAGCGACACGGCAGTGTGTTGTTATGAGCTCCTTGGCCGAAAGGGACAGATTGCCAGTGAAGTCCTGAAGATGCGCGACTGCTTTGAGCAGGGTCTCGCAGCGTATCGAGCACTTCAGTTTGCCGATGCGCTCGAAGCGTTCGAACGAGGGCTTGAGGCGAACCCTGGCGATGTCTGCTGTCGCGTGTTCATAGCTCGCACCAGGCATCTGGAGGCTGCGCCACCGCCAGTAGGATGGGATGGCGTTTGGAGGCACAACGCCAAGTGAAGCCGTGCTGCATTGCCTCAGCGAAGGTCAGGATAGTTGACGCTAGGGGTCAGGTCCCGGTCGCTATCCAGCTTCGCCGCTCTGCAACATGAGGACCACGCGGGTAATGTCAGGTTCCGCAACAGCGGGGTCGACCTCGAAGCCCAGGTGCCGGGCCAGCTCCAGCATGCGCTCGTTCTCCTTCAGCACGTCGCCCACCATGCGCCGCGTGCCGCGGCTGCGGAAGTGGGTGATGAGCTTGCGCATCAGCAGCTCGCCCAGGCCGCCGCCCTTGAGGTCGGAGCGCACGACGATGGCGAACTCGGCCTGCTCGTTGTCGGGGTCGGCCACGGCGCGCGCTACGCCCAGGGTTTCTTCCCGGCCTGCGGCGTCCGCGGTGGTGGCGATGAAGGCCATCTCGCGCTCGTAGTCGATCTGCGTCAGCCGTGCCATCTCGGTGTGGCCGATGCTGCGCCGGCTGTAGAAGAAGCGCAGGCGCATGTCCAGCGGGTCCAGGCGCTCGACGAAGGTGGTGTGCTGGGGTTCGTCCTCGGGCCGGATGGGACGCAGCACCAGCGCTCGGCCCTGCCACTGCACGGTTTCCACCAGCTCCTGCGGGTAGGGGCGGATGGCGAAGTGCTCGGCGCCGCCCGGACCTGAGGCGCTGACGCGCACGCGGGCGTCCAGCGCCAGGGCCCCCTGGGCGTCGCACAGCAGCGGGTTGATGTCGATCTCGGCAATGCGCGGCTCGCTGGCCAGCAGTTGCGAGACCGCCAGCAAGGTGCCCACCACGGCGTCGATGTCGGCGGGCGGCACATCGCGCCAGCCGTGCAGCAACCGGGCCACGCGCGTGCGCTCGATCAGCGCGCGGGCCAGCGCGGTGTTCAGGGGCGGCAAGGCCACGGCGCGGTCGGCCAGCACCTCCACGGCCGTGCCGCCCTGGCCGAAGAGGATCACCGGGCCGAACTGAGGGTCGATGCTGGCACCGATGATGAGCTCCAGCGCGCGCGGCCTGCGCACCATGGGCTGCACGGTGAAGCCTGCGATGTGCGCATCCGGCCGCTGCTGCACAGCGCGCGCCAGGATGGCCTGGGCGGCAGCAGCCACGTCCAGCTCGGACTCCAGGTTCAGCGCCACGCCGCCCACGTCGCTCTTGTGCGAGATCTGAGCCGACAGCACCTTCAGCACCACGGGAAAGCCGAGCGTGCGCGCGGCCTGTGCGGCGGCCTGCGGTGTGGGCCCGGCGATGGTGGTGGGCACCACGGGCACGCCTGCTGCGGCCAGCAAGGCCTTGGCCTCGGGCTCGGTGAGCATCTCGCGGCCTTCGGCCAGAGCCCGGTCGATGACGGCGCCGGGCGTGGCCGTGGCGCCGCCTGCCGTGCGGTGCACAGGGGGCGTCTGCATCAGCTCGAACTGGTTGCGCCGGTAGGTGGCCAGCATGGCAAAGGCCCGCACCGCGCTTTCCGGTGTGTCGTGGCAGGCGATGCCGGCGGTGTCGAAGATCTCACGCGCCTGCTGCACCGCCTGCGCGCCCAGCCAGCAGGCCTGCAGCCGGCCGGGCGCGGCGCGCAGCAGCGGGCCGAGTTCGGCCACCAGGGCGCGTGCGATATCGGCACTGGGCACGATGGCGGTGGGGGCATGCATGAAGAGCACGGTGCTGCCGCCCGGCGCCTGCAGCAGGGTGCGAAGGGTGTGGACATAGCGCTCCGCCGGCGCGTCGCCGATGATGTCCACGGGGTTGGCGCGCGACCAGTTCGGCGGCAGCGCCGCTTCCAGCGTGGCCTGGTCTTCGGGCCTCAGGGCTGCCAGCGCCACGCCTTCACGTGCGCAGGCATCGGCGGCCAGCACGCCGGCGCCGCCACCGTTGGTCACCAGCATCAGCGTGCCGGCGGCGGGGGCCTGCAGTGCCGCGTCGCTGACGATGGCGCCCTTGAAGTGCGACAGGGTCTCGGCCGCGTCGAACAGGTCTTGCAGCGTGTCCACGCGCAGCATGCCCGCGCGGCGGATGGCGGCGTCCAGCACCAGGTCGGAGGCGGCCAGCGCGCCCGTGTGTGAAGCCGCGGCTGCCTGGCCTTGGGCCGAGCGTCCGGCCTTGACGATCAGCACCGGCTTGTTGCGCGCGGCGGCGCGCGCGGCCGACATGAACTTCCGCGCACCCTCCACCGATTCCGCGTACAGCAGGATGGCCCGGGTGTGGGGGCAGCCGGCCAGCCAGTCCAGCAGGTCACCGAAGTCCACGTCGGCATGCTCGCCCAGCGAGATGCAGTGCGAGAAACCGATGCCGCGCCCGGCGGCCCAGTCCAACATGGCGGTCACCAGCGCGCCCGACTGCGACACGAAGGCCAGGGCGCCGGGGCGGGCGTCCACGTGCGCGAAGCTGGCGTTCAGGCCGATGTGCGGCGCCAGCAGGCCCAGGCAGTTGGGCCCCAGGATGCGCAGCAGGTGGCGGCCGGCGGCGTTGAGCATGGCCGCCTTGGTGGCGGTGTCCAGTCCGGCGGTCAGCACCACGGCAGCGCGCGTGCCGCGCATGCCCAGGGCCTCGATCAGACCCGGCACGCTGGCCGGTGGCGTGCAGATCACGGCCAGGTCTGGTGCCTGCGGCAGGGCGGCCACGTCGGCGAAGCAGGCCTCGTCCCCCAGGCGCTCGCGCCGGGGGTTCACCGGCCAGCGCGGGCCCGTGAAGGGAGCCTGCCGGACGTTGCGCCAGACGGTGGCCCCCACGCTGCCGGGGCGGTCGGAGGCGCCGAAGACGGCCACGCTGCGGGGCGTGAGAAGCTGATCGAGGTGGCGGATGGTCATGGGCTGGCAGACGCGGTTCGCGGTGAGGCTGTGGCAGGGCAGGGCTGGCAGAGCGTCGGGCTGGAGTGTGCAGCCCGGGTGTCCCGCCGAGTGTGCCGCTTCAGGGCTTCACGAAGATGACGAGGGCCTGTCTTGCGCCTGGGCAATCCGGACCCCGACGCAGCCGCTACGGTGTGGGCTTCGCGCGCCCCGTGCATCGATGCCTCATCTTCCACGCAACCACCTGACCCAGCGCACCTATGCCATGGTGCTGGCCGGCGGCCGTGGCAGCCGGCTGCAGCAGTTGACGCAGGGCCGGGCCAAGCCGGCGGTGCCCTTTGCCGGGCAGCTGAAGATCATCGACTTCACGCTCAGCAACTGCGTGAACGCCGGCATCCGCCGCATTGGCGTGCTCACGCAGTACAAGGCCCAGAGCCTGATCCGGCACATCGAGCGGGGTTGGAGCTTCCTGTCGCACTCGCTGGGCGAGTTCATCGACATCGCGCCGGCGCAGCAGCGCCACGGCGAGGGCTGGTACGACGGCACCGCCGACGCCGTGTGGCAGAACCAGGGCCTGATCCGCGAGGCGCGTCCCGACCACGTGCTGGTGCTGGGTGGCGACCACGTCTACAAGATGGACTACTCGGTGATGCTGCAGGAGCACGTGGACCGAGGCGCGGAGTTGTCGGTGGCCTGCATCGAGGTGCCGCTGGCCGAGGCCTGCGGGCTGGGCGTGATGGTGGTGGATGAGGCCGAGCGCATCGTGGCCTTCGAGGAGAAGCCGGCCTGTCCGACGCCGCTGCCGTCGAGCCCGGCGCTGGCGCTGGCCAGCATGGGGGTGTACGTCTTCAATGCCGATGTGCTGTTTGCCGAACTGGCGCACGACGCGGCCGATCTCACGTCCAGGCACGACTTCGGACACGACCTGATCCCGCATCTGATCGGGCAGCGGCGCGTGTACGCCCACCGCTTCGCGCGCAGTTGCATCAACTCGGTGGAAGGCCTGCCCTACTGGCGCGACGTGGGCACGGTGGATGCCTACTGGGAGGCCAACATGGACCTCACGCGGGTGCTGCCGGAACTGAACCTGTACGACGACACCTGGCCCATCCTGAGCCAGATTCCGCAACTGCCGCCGGCCAAGTTCGTGTTCGACGAGGACGGCGGACGCCGGGGCTACGCGGTGGATTCGCTGGTGGCCAGCGGCTGCATCGTCAGCGGCGCGGTGGTGCGGCGCTCCGTGCTGTTCTGCAAAGCGCGGGTGGACGAGGGCAGCGTGGTGGAAGACTCCCTGGTGCTGCCCGACACGCGCGTGGGCCGCGGCGTCACCCTGCGCCGCGCCATCGTGGACAAGCGCTGCCGGTTGCCGGACGGCTTCACCGCGGGTGTGGACCGGGCGGCCGACGAGGCGCGGGGCTTTCATGTCACACCCTCGGGCATCACGCTGGTGACCCAGGAGATGCTGGAAGGCGGGCTGGACCCGGCGGGCGCCGGGGCCTTCACGGGCGTGTGCAGGGCCCTCGCGTAGCGCACCGGTCACGCCCTGCACACCGCCCAGGCATCATGCGGCCATGCGCCGCTTTGCCGACCTGTTCCAGCAGCTGGATGCCAGCACGGCCACCACGGCCAAGGTGGCGGCCATGGTGGACTACTTCACCCAGGCCCCGCCCGAGGACGCCGCCTGGGCGGTGTACTTCCTGGCCGGCGGCAAGCCGCGCCAGGTGGTGCCCACGGCGCTGCTGCGCCAGACGGCCTGCGCCGTGGCGGGCATCGACGACTGGCTGTTCGAGGAGTGCTACCAGGCCGTGGGCGACCTGGCCGAGACCATCGCCCATGTGCTGCCGCCCCCTTCGGGCCGCAGCGACGCGGGCCTGGCCCATTGGGTGGAGCAGCGCCTGCTGCCCCTGAAGGGACTGGGCGCGCAGGAGCAGGCGCGGCACCTGCGCACCGCCTTTGACGAGTTGGACGCGCAGGGCCGCTTCCTGCTGGTGAAACTGATCGGGGGCGGCTTCCGGGTCGGGGTGAGCAAACTGCTGGTCCAGCGCGCGCTGGCCGAGGGCGCCGGGATCGACCCCAAGGCCGTGGCCCAGCGCATGATGGGCTACACCGACGCGCGCCACATGCCCAGCGCACAGCGCTTCCAGGCCCTGGTGGCGCAGGACGGGGCCACCACGCTGGACGCCGGCCATCCCTACCCCTTTTTCCTCGCGCATGCGCTGCCACAGGCGCCGGCCGACGCCACCTGCGGCCCCGTGACCGACTGGCTGGTGGAGTGGAAGTACGACGGCATCCGCGCCCAGGTGGTGCGCCGTGATGCGCAGTTGTGGATCTGGTCGCGCGGGGAGGAATTGATGACCGGGCGCTTTCCCGAGTTGGAGGCCGCGCTGCGCCCGCTGCCCGAAGGCACCGTGCTGGACGGCGAGGTGCTGGCCTGGCTGCCGGGGCAGGACCAGCCTGCACCCTTCGCCCTGCTGCAGCAGCGCATCGGCCGCAAGCTGCTGACCAAGAAGGTGCTGGCACAGGTGCCGTTGCGCTTCGTGGCCTACGACCTGCTGGAGCACGAGGGCCAGGATCTTCGTGGCCTGCCGCAGCAGGTGCGGCGCGAGCGCCTGTGCGCCTTGCTTGCGCGGGCGCAGCAGCCGGTCCTGCCCGAGGGGGCGCCGGTGATGCTGTCACCCGAGGTGGAGGTGGCCGATTGGGCGGCCTGCGCCGCGCTGCGCGAGCGCGCGCGCGGGCTTGGCGTGGAGGGCTTCATGCTCAAGCACCGCGCCGCGCGCTACGGCAGCGGCCGCACCAAGGCCGAGGGCCTCTGGTGGAAGTGGAAGGTGGACCCGCTGACCGTGGACGCGGTGCTGATCTACGCCCAGGCCGGCCACGGCCGGCGCGCTGGCGTGTACACGGACTACACCTTCGCGGTGTGGAGCCGCCCGCCGGCGGATGCCGCCGAGGCCGCGGCGGTGGTGGAGGCCATCCGCCGGCGTGAGCCGGCCCGGCCTGAGGGCCTGCAGCTGGTGGCCTTCGCCAAGGCCTACTCCGGCCTGAGCGACGCCGAGTTCGCAAGGGTGGACAAGGTCATCCGCGCCACCACGCTGGAGAAGTTCGGCCCTGTGCGCAGCGTGGCGCCCAGCCTGGTGTTCGAGCTGGGCTTCGAGGGCCTGAACGCCAGCCCGCGCCACAAGAGCGGCGTGGCCGTTCGCTTCCCGCGCATGCTGCGCATCCGCGATGACAAACCGCTGCATGAGGCGGACACGCTGCAGACCTTGCGGACGATGCTGGCAGGCCAGCCGGCCCCGGCGGCTGCCCGCGTGCCGGATCACGCAGTGGAATGACGCCACGCCTGGACTTGCCGCCTACCGCGCAAGCCACTGCGCGTACTCGTAGTACAGCGGCAGCCCCAGCAGCAGGTTGAAGGGCAGCGTGACGCCCAGCGACGAGGTCAGGTAGATGCCGGGGTTGGCCTCGGGCAGCGAGGCGCGGCAGGCCGCGGGCGCGTCGATGAACGAGGCGCTGGCACAGATGGCCCCGAACACGAAGGCGCCGCCCACCGACAGCCCGGCCCCGTGCGCCAGGCTCACGCCCACGATGCCGTGCAGCACGGGCATCAGCATGCCAAAGCCCGCCATGAAGACCCCCACTTGGCCGAAAGCCTTGATCTGGCGCGACGCGGTGATGCCCATTTCCAGCAGGAACAGCATCAGCATGCCTCGGAACAGGCCCTCGTAGAAGGGCGAGATCTGCTGCCACTGCTTGTCGGTGGCGATGTAGCCGATGGTCATGCCGCCGATCAGCAGCAGGATGCCGCGGCCGCGGATCACGCTCATGAACAATTCGCTGGCGTTGACGCGCGCGTTGCCCTTGCGGCCCATCGCCACCCGGGCGAGCACCAGCGAGTAGATGACGCCGAATTCCATCAACGCCACCATCGCGGCCATGTAGCCTTCCGCGGGCGTGCCCATCGCGGTGGCAAAGCTCATGGAGGCGAAGAAGGTGGCGGTGGAGACCGAGCCGTAGTGGGCGGCAATGGCGGCCGCATTGCTGATGTCCATGCGCCCCAGGCGCCGGGTGACGATGTAGGCCAGCGAGGGAATGGCGAAGGTCATGAGCAGCGTGATGGCCAGCAGCGGCCAAAGAGCAGCCATGTCGGCCTTGGCAAGTTCGCGCCCACCCGTCAGGCCGAGCGAGAACAGCAGGTAGATGGCCAGCAGCTTCACCACGGCCTCGGGAAGTTCGAGCTCGCTCTTGACGGCGCCCGCGAGCGTGCCCAGCAGAAAGGCCAGCACGATGGGTTGAAGCAGGTTGGTCAGCAGCAGGTCCATACCGGGCATCAGGGGTCTTCAGTGAGAGCTGGCGTCGGGCTGCCCGGAAGGAAGCCGCCACGGATTCAGGTTGAGCGATGGCTGTCATTCTTGTGATCCATGGCACTGAAGTCCAATTCATCTTTCGACACTAATGCTTTGATAAAAGTTAAGCTTTGGGCATGGCTGAACTGAACTTCCACCACCTGCGCTACTTCTGGGTGGTGGCCCATCGCCGCCACCTGACCAAGGCGGCCGAGGCGCTGCACGTGTCGCCGTCGGCGCTGTCGATCCAGCTGCGCCAACTGGAGGAGCGCCTGGGGCACGCGCTGTTCGAGCGCAGGAACCGGCAGCTGGTGCTGACCGAGGCCGGCCGCGTGGCGCTGACGCATGCCGACACCATCTTCCAGACCGGGCAGGAACTGCTGGGCGCACTGCGCGGCACGGCGACGGTGCAGCGCGCGGTGCTGCGAGTGGGGTCGGTGGCCACGCTGTCAAGGAACTTTCAACTCGGCTGGCTGTCGCCCCTGCTGCGTGACGAGCAGGTGCAGATCCGGCTGGTGTCCGGCCTGCCTCGCGAACTGCTGGCGCAGTTGTCGGCGCACACGCTGGATGTGGTGCTGTCCAACGAAGCGGCGCCGCGCGACACCTCGGCCGGCTGGGTCAGCCGCCGCATCGCGTCTCAGTCCCTGAGCCTGGTCTCTCGCCCGCCCCCCCGCAAGCGGCCGGCCCGCCCGGCGTTCCGTTTTCCGCAGGACCTGGAAGGCCAGCCGCTGATCGTTCCCAGCCAGGACAGCGCGGTGCGCCCCGCCTTCGACCTGCTGCTGGAGGAGGCTGGCGTGCGCCCGGTGCTGCTGGCCGAGGTGGACGACATGGCCATGCTGCGGCTGCTGGCGCGCGAGACCGGCGCCCTGGCGCTGGTGCCGCCTGTGGTGGTGAGCGACGAACTGCGCAGCGGCGTGCTGGTGGAGCGTTGCAGCATCCCGCAGTTGCAGGAGCGCTTCTACGCCATCACCATGCGCCGCCGCTTCGCCCACCCTGTGCTGCGCGGCATGCTGGGCCTCGCCTGAAGTCCGCCTCCAGCGCGACCTGTCTCCTCGGCTGACGGGCCCTCATCCCCGCCGCCGGGCGATCCACCCCAGCAAGGGCAGCAGTGCCATGCTGGCCATCCCTGCCAGGCCCAGGGTGACGGCCGACGGCTCACCAAACCTGAACACCGACCGCAGCGCGGGCACGGTCATCGCCAGGCCCAGCAACGACACGCTGACCAGCAGGACCGTCCAGAGCGCAGGGTTGGAGCGCCTCAGGGAGACGCCCAGGGCCACGCTGTAGCTGCGGTTGGCCAGCACCAGGGCCGCGAGGCTGCCCACCAGTGCGGCGAACACGGCGGCTCTGGCCTCCTCGACGCTGTGGCCAGCCCAGGTCACACCCACGTACAGCGCCGCCAGCATGGCCAGCGCCGCGCCACCTTGCCCCAGGCCCAGGCGCACAAGATCCGCCGAGACGATGGGGGCCGCCGGGTCGCGCGGGGGGCGGGCCATCACGTCGTCCTCGTCGCCCTCCGCCTCGAAGACGATGGCGCACACGGGGTCGATTACCAGTTCCAGGAAGGCGATATGCACCGGCATGAACAGCGGGGGCCAGCCCAGCAGCAGGGGCAGCAGTGCCAGGCCCGCGATGGGCACGTGCACCGCCAGCACGAACACCATGCCCTTGCGCACGTTGTCCAGGATGCGCCGGCCCATGCGCAGTCCCTTGACGATGGCGCCGAAGTCGTCTTCCATCAACACCAGGCTGGCGGCCTCGCGCGCGACGTCAGTGCCGCGCCGGCCCATGGCGATGCCGATGTGCGCGGCCTTCAGCGCCGGGGCGTCGTTCACCCCGTCCCCCGTCATGGCCACTACCTCGCCACCGGCCTTGAGCGCCTGCACCAGCTTGAGCTTTTGCTGCGGCATCACGCGGGCGAAGACGCTGGTGCGCAGCGCCCGCTCGCGCAGCGCGGCCTCGTCCATGGCCTCTATGTCGGCGCCGGTGAGCACGCCGCCCGCGGTGTCGATGCCGGCCTGGGTGGCGATGGCCAGCGCGGTGCCCGGATGGTCCCCCGTGACCATGGCCACGCGCACCCCGGCGCGCCGGCACTCCGCCACGGCGGCCGGCACTTCAGGGCGCAGCGGGTCGGCCAGGGCCACCAGGCCCAGCGGCTGGAAGTCGAAGCCGCGCGGGGTGGCCGGCCAGGGCGCACCGGGATCGGGGGTCTGGGCGTTCTGCGCTGTCTGCGCTGTCTGCGTGGTGGCCACGGCGCGTGCCACGGCCAGCACGCGCTTGCCGCGCGAGGTGAACTGATCGGCTGCCTCCCGCCAGACGGCGGCCTGCGTCTCGGTCAGGCGGCACAGCAGCGCAATCGCTTCGGGCGCGCCCTTGGCCGAGATGGTGCGCGCGTCCTGCCCGGGAACTCGCCACACATGCGACATGGCCAGCAGATCGGGTGTCAGGCCCCAGGCATGCACCAGGGCCCAGCCGTCATGGTCATGCGACGGGTCGAGGTGTTCCTGTCCCAGGGCATGGAAGGCGCGCTCCATGGGGTCGAAGGGTTCGGGCTGGCTGGCCAGCACGGCGGCTTCCAGCAGGCCGTGGAAGGCCTCGGGCAGCGGGGCTTCCAGCCCGGTGCTGCCGGCCGTCCAGACCCGCAGGGCGTGCAGGTTCCCGGCCGTCGGGTTCGCCAGGTCCGCCGACGACTGGCTCATGACCGCCAGGTCGGTCACCGCCATGCGGTTGCAGGTCAGCGTGCCGGTCTTGTCGGTGCACAGCACCGTGGCCGCGCCCAGGGCCTCGATGGCGGCCGGCCTCCTGGCCAGCACGCGCTCGTGCGACAGGCGCCATGCGCCCATGGCCATGAATACCGTGAGGATCAGCGAGAACTCCTCGGGCAGCAGCGACATGGCCAGCGTCACCCCGCCCAGCAGTGCGTCCAGCCAGTCCCCGCGTGTCAGGCCGAAGATCAGCACGAACAGCACACTGGCTGCAGCCCCGCCCATCGCGGCCAGGCGCACCAGACGGCGCGTCTGCAGCGTCAAGGGGGTGTCCGGCGTCTCGATGGCCCCGAGCGCCTGACCGATGCGGCCCATGGCACTGGCCGCGGCGGTGGCCTGCACCTGCGCCATGCCCTGGCCCTTGACCACCACCGAGCCGGCCCAGACGTAAGGCTGGTCTTCACCGCCGGGCTGGGCGCTGGCGGGGGCTGCGTCCGGCGCCTGCGTGGCCCCGTCGGGTCCGGCCGCAGACGAGGTTTTGCGCACCGGCACCGATTCGCCCGTCAACAGTGATTCGTCGGTCTCCAGGGCGTGGGCCGACAACAGCACGCCGTCCGCGGCCACGCGGTCGCCTTCGCCGATCAGCAGCAGATCGCCCCGCACCACCTCGCGTCCGGGAATGCGCACCCGCTCGCCGCCTCGCAGCACCAGGGCCCGGGGGCTGGCCAGGTCCCGCAGGGCTTCCAGCACGCGCTCGGTGCGCTGCTGCTGCACCACTGACAGCCCGATGGTCACGAGCACGAACAGCCCCAGCAGCAGTGCCTCGTGCACATCGCCCAGCAGCAGATAGATCGCCACGCCGGCCAGCAGGAACTGCGACATCGGGTCGCGCGCGGCCTCCATCACGATGCGCCACAGTGTGCGCCGCCGGCCTCGGGGCAACTCGTTCGGGCCCTCGGCTTCGAGGCGCTGTGCAGCCTCGGCCTTGCTCAGGCCGGCGTGTGGGGGCGGGGACATCGTGGCCCGATCCTACCGCTCTTGCGGGCCGACCGCGCTGTCCGAGATCAAGCTTGGCCCGGTCTGTCCGCCGCCGGACGGGCTTCTCGCTTCAGGTGGGCAGCGCCGCCTGTGCCAGATGCGCTTGCAAGGCCTGCACCACCAGCGGGCTCAGACGCTCCATGTGTTGCACCAACTCTGCCGCCCGTGTGAAGTCGGGCTGCGGAACCTGCATGGCCGCCTCCAGGGCGTGGCAGTGCTGGGCCAGGGCCTCGGACCCCACGGCCAAGGCCGAGGACCGGGCCTTGTGGCCGAGCTGCCCCAGCCGCAGGGCATCGTGGGCTGCCAGAGCCTCTCGCATCTCGATCAGGGTCTTGTCCATCATCGATTCAAAGACTTTGACGATGGGCACCAGGGTGTTGGCGCTGCCCAGGGTGGAGGTCTGCAGCAGCCGGGGATCCAGGACAGCTTCTCCTGAGGGCTGGGCGGGGCGTGACGCGGCGGGCGCGGGGGAGGGTGCAGCATCCAGAGCAGGCGCGGAGGTCTGTCCACCAGCGGGTCCGGTGGCAGGTTCGGTGGTGGGTGCGGGCGCTGGGGATGCAGGTTCTGGCGTGGCGGCCGAACGGTCCACCCAGCGCGCCACGATGTCCAGCAGTCGCTTGGGCTCCACGGGCTTGGTGACGAAGTCGTTCATGCCGGCGGCCAGGCAGGCGCGCCGGTCCTGGGTGCTGGCATTGGCGGTCATGGCGATGATGGGCAGGTGTCGCCCTTTCCCTTGTGCGCTTTGGGCGCGAAGGCGGCGCGTGGCCTCCAGGCCGTCCATCACCGGCATCTGGATGTCCATCAGCACGCAGGCCACGTCCAGAGACTGCAACAGGTCCAGCGCCTGCTGGCCATCGCCGGCCACCTCGACCTCGGCCCCCGCGGCCTGCAGCAGCTCGCGGGCGACGGTCTGGTTGACCACGTTGTCGTCCACCACCAGGACACGCACGCCCCGCAGCAGCGGCCCCCAGCGCTCGTCCAGGGCGCCGACGTCGGAGTCCCTGGGCTTGTCCGCCGGCACCTGCCCGTGCGGCAGCCGCAGCCTGCACCAGAAGGTGCTTCCCGCCCCGGCCTGGCTGTCCACGCCCACCTGACCGCCCATGAGCTTGGCCAGTTCACGGCAGATGGCCAGCCCCAGGCCGGTGCCGCCGAACTTTCGGGTGGTGGAGGCATCGGCCTGGTGGAAGGGCTGGAAGAGCTGGGCGGCCTGCGGCGGCGTCATGCCGATGCCCTCGTCGGTGACCTGCAGCAACACCTCCACCCCGTCAGGCCCTTCAGCGCCCGCCCGGCCCGCGAGCCGGACCACGCCCCTGGAAGAGAACTTCACGGCGTTGCTGGCGTAGTTCAGCAGGATCTGGCGTATGCGCAGGGGGTCGCCCTTGAGTGGCTGTTGCAGGCCCTCATCCAGTTCCACCCGCAACTCCAGCCCCTTCTCCCGTGCAGGTTCCTCCATGAGTCTCACCACGTCGGCGTAGATGGCGGGCAGCAGCAGGTCGACCTTCTCCACCTCCAGCTTGCCGGACTCGATCTTGGAGAAGTCCAGGATGTTGCTGATGAGCTCCAGAAGGTACTTGCCGGAGTCGTGGATGCTGCGCAGGTACTCCCGCACCTTCGGCGAGGGCGATGCGCGCAGGGCCAGGTAGGTCATGCCCAGGATGCTGTTCATCGGGGTGCGCATCTCGTGGCTCATGTTGGACAGGAAATCGCTCTTGGCCCGGTTCGCCAGGGACGCCGCCAGGGTGGCTTCCGCCAGTGCCTCGGTGCGGCGCTGGACCGTGTTCTCCAGGTTCTGATTCACCTCTTCCAGTGCACGTTCAGCCCGCACCCGCTCGGTGATCTCGGTCCGGATGGCGATGTACTGCTCCGGATGACCCGCTTCGTCTAGCAGCGGCACGATGGTGGCGCTGACCCAGTAGAGGTGTCCGTCACGGTTGCGGTTGCAGATCTCCCCGTGCCAGACCCGACCCGAGCCGATCACCGCCCACAGGTTCTCGAAGAAGCTCGAGGGGTGTTGACCGGAATTGATGATCCGGTGGTTGCGCCCCAGCAGCTCCTCGCGCGCGTAGCCGGTGATGCCGCAGAAGCGGTCGTTGGCGTAGGTGATGTTGCCGGCCAGGTCCGTGGTGCTCACGATGGCGTGCTGGTCCAGCGCGAACTTCTGGTTGTCCAGCGTGCGACGGCTGACTTCGCGTTCGTGCATCAACTCCGAAACACGCTGGAACATGGCCACCACGCGCGTGACTTCGGTGGGGGCGCCCTGGGTGTCGATCTGCGTGGCATCCACCCGGCCCGCAGCCAGCAGGGCCTTGTCCAGTCTCAACAGGCGCTCCAGCCCGCCCAGCCAGCGGCGCAGCAGGAGGCGGATCGCCACCAGGCCCAGCAGCAGGCTGGTCAGTCCCGCGCTCACCAGCAGAACCGCCAGCCTCCACAGGTCGTGGGCCACCGTGTGGGCGTCGAAGGTCAAGCGCAGCACGCCGTAGTCGCGCGCGCCGACCGTGATGTTGCGGCTCACGTCAGGCAAGGCCCGCTCGGCCCACTGCACCAGCCAGCCGGGCGGTTGACCGCGCGGCGGGGTGCGCGCGTCGATGCGCAGGCGGCCACCCTTGATGTCGGTGAACTGGCTGGAGCGAAAGACCGACCCCTGCACGGCGCGGTCCAGCGTCTTGCGCACCGTGTCGTAGTCGCCGATGACCACGCTGTCCTGCACCGCCTGCGCCACGACCTCCATGAGCATCACCGAGGCCCGCTGTGTTTCCTCGATCTGCTGCCGGACCTGATGACCCAGGAACACGACGAGCCCTACGCTGATGAACGTGACCAGGGTGACGGCGTAGAGCGCAAAGACCCGGTTCGTCAGCGACTGCGGCCACAGCGAGACCCGTGCAGTGGCCACGGCGTCCCAGGCTTTCTTCACGCTCAAGGCTCGCGTCCTGTCAACGCACTTGCGCAGGGGCCGTCGCGAAGAACTGACGGTAAGGACCGTACTCCGATCCGTTGGAGGCCACGAAGCCCGCGGTGGCCGGCAGCTTCACGACGTCCCCCACGGTGGCCAGGATGCGCTGGCCGGCGGGGTCGGCCAGCATGCCGACGAAGGCCCGCCCCACGGCCTCGGCATCGGCCTGCGGCACCTTGCGCGCCACCATCACCGCCAGATCGTGCAGCGGCTCGGAATTCCACAGGGCCCGTACCTTGCGGCCCTCGCGCTTGGACCAGCCTTCGGACAGCTGCGAGTGGGTGCCCGCAGCCGCCACCTTGCCACTGGCCAGCTGGGCAAAGGCGCCGTCCATGTTGCCGCCAAAGACGACCTGCACGTTGATGTTGCGCTTGATCAACTGGGCGTAGGAGAACTTGTAGGCCACCGTCGCCTCGGGCCCCGGAAAGGCCACGGCCTGACCCTCCAGTTGCTCCAGCTTCTGGATGCGTGACTCTGCCAGGACCACGATCTGGCTCTGAAGGGGGGTCGTCTGGCGCCGCGCGATGACCTTCCAGCCCAGCTGCTCCCGCTCCGGGCTGAACATGTGGTTGGAGAAGATGAACTCCACCTCATTGGCCAGCACGTAGGCTGTGGTTTCGGCCGAGGTGCGGCCGATCTTCAGCTCCAGGCGCACGCCGCTCTTGCTGGAAACGTACTCGATGATGGGGTTCCAGTATCGGGCGGTGAGTTCGATGCCGTACTGGTTGACGGGCGAGAAGCGGTAGACAGCGCCGCCCTGGGCCCTCAATCGCAGCGGGAGGGACCCTGCCAGTCCTGCCCATCCCGCCAATCCCGCCACGGTAAGAGAGCGTCGGCGGTGTTTCATGGCAGATGCTCAGGTGGAAGGCAGAGCCGGAAGCATAGCAAGCCCGCGGCGCCCGGCGAGCGCATACCGATGCAGGCCGAGGTCGTCGGTGCGGATGTCGGCCGGACGGCCGAGGACCAGGTCGGCCGTCACGCGAGCGCTGCCGCAGGCCATGGTCCAGCCCAGGGTGCCGTGGCCCGTGTTCAGGAACAGGTGTGACCAGCGCGTGGCGCCGATGACGGGCGTGCTGTCCGGCGTCATGGGGCGCAGGCCGGTCCAGAACTCCGCGCGCGGCAGGTCGCCGCCCGGGAACAGGTCCTGCGTCACCCTCTCCAGGGTCGCGCGCCGGCGCGGGTTCAGGCGCAGGTCGAAGCCCCCCAGCTCGGCCATGCCGCCCACGCGGATGCGCTTGCCCAGGCGGGTGAGCGCGATCTTGTAGGTCTCGTCCAGCACCGTGGACTGCGGAGCGAGGGCTTCGTCCCGCAGGGGAATGGTCAGCGAGTAGCCCTTGACGGGGTAGACGGGCAGGTCCAGCCCCAGCGGCTGCAGCATCGTCCGGGAATAGCTGCCCAGCGCCAGCACCACGCGGTTGGCCGACATCACCTGTCCGGGGCTGCCGTCAGGCCCGAAGAGCTCCACGCCCGTGACGGCATGGCCGCTGGTCAGCAGCCGCTTCACAGGCGTGCTGAAGCGGAACTCCACGCCCAGGCGCTGGGCTTCCTGTGCCAGGCGGCGGGTGAACAGGTGGCAGTCGCCGGTCTCGTCGCCGGGCAGCCGCAGGCCGCCGCACAGGCGCTCGCGGGCGCGGGCCAGGCCGGGCTCGACGCGGGCCAGACCGTCACGGTCCAGTACCTCGAAGTCCACGCCACAGTCCTTCAGCACGGCGGTGTCACGTCCCACGGCGTCCATTTGCGCCTGGGTGCGGAAGACCTGCAGCGTGCCGCCAGTGCGCTGGTCGTACTCGATGCCGATGTCCTGGCGCAGTTGGCGCAGGCAGTCGCGGCTGTAGCCGGCCACGCGCATCAGGCGTTCCTTGTTGATGGCGTAGTTGTCCGCCGTGCAGTGGCGCAGCATCTGCGCCATCCAGCGCAACTGGAACAGGCTGCCGTCCGGGCGGATTGCGAGCGGGGCGTGCCGCTGGAACATCCACTTCAAGGCCTTGACAGGGATGCCCGGGGCGGCCCAGGGGGTGGAGTAGCCGGGCGAGACCTGACCGGCGTTGGCAAAGCTGGTCTCCAGGGCGGCGCCGGCCTGGCGGTCCAGCACGGTGACTTGCGCCCCGGCGCGGGCCAGGTAATAGGCGGTGGTGGTGCCGATGACGCCGCCGCCCAGGACGATGACCTTCATGCAAACTCCTCTTGAATCTCTGGTGAGACACGAACTTGACCGTTTGAATATGAAGTTTATGGATTGGAAAGCAGCAAACTTTTTGGAATTTATGATGTAGAGCAGTAAAGTCGATCGAAGTCGGGCTCTGGTGCCTTCCTTCCCCCGAAACTTTTCCTGACCATGGCTGAACTCGACCGTATCGACCGCCGCATCCTGGACATCCTGCAGCGCGAGGGCCGCATCTCCATGACGGAGTTGGGCGAACGCATCGGCTTGTCCACTTCGCCTTGCGCCGAGCGGGTGCGGCGCATGGAGCGCAGCGGCGTCATCACGGGCTATCACGCCCGCGTCGACCCCAAGGCCCTGGGGCGCACGCTGCTGGTGTTCGTGGAGATCACCCTCTCGGCCAAGTCTGGCGACGTGTTCGATGAGGTGCGCAAGGCCTTGCTGCACATGCCTGAGGTGATGGAGTGCCACCTGGTCTCCGGCAGCTTCGATTACCTGGTCAAGGCGCGGTTGTCGCAGATGGCCGAGTACCGCAACCTGCTGGGTGACATCCTCAAGCGCATCCCCGTGCCGTGCCAGTCGCATAGCTACGTGGTGATGGAGGAGGTCAAGGAGACGATGGCCCTGGTGGTGCTGAGCTGAACGGCAGCGCTCAGCGGCCGTCGGTCCGACCGCGAAGGCCGCGCTGAACCCCCTGCAGGTCCTTCAGTAGGCCCGCCATCAGGGGTCGCCGGGCCCGGGCCAGGCGCAGCCAACTGAAGCCCGCGACCAGGGCGGCCACCAGAAAACCCAGCGCCAGCACCCCCGCCACGGCCGCTCGCTGCTCTGGCGGCGCCCACAGCAGCAACCCACTGACGCAAAGGACGGTGCCGGTGAAGAGCAGGAACAGGGTGAGCGCGGCCCGAATCCACAGCCGCGCAAGCTGCAGCCGTTCCTGCTCAATCTCCAGCAGCACCAACTCCAGCCGCGTGGCGGCGATGCCGGCCGCCCCGCCCAGCAACTGGCGCAGGGTACGCACCACGCTCACGCGCGTCCTCCTGCGCAGGGCGCCGGGTTGCGGCCAGGCCGCCGGCAGCGGTGCCCGCACCGACCCGAGGCGGATGGACCGGCCAAGGTCTTCAGCGCCGCGAGGCCAGAAAGCCGATCAGCAGGCCTGTGGCCGCCGCGACGCCCATGGCGGCGTAGGGGTGCGATTGCACCGACTGGTCGGCCTGTTGGGCCGCACGCTTGACCCGCTCCAGCGTCGCCTGGTTCAGTTCGTCGAGCTGGGAACGCATCTCTTGCACCTGTTGCGACAGGCGGTCGCGCACGGCGTTGAATTTCTGGTCGCCGCTGTCGGCGGCCGAGCGCAGGTAGGTGTCGATCTCGTCGACCATGTGGCGCAACTGGTGGCTGCTGTCCTGGCTGCCGCCGCTGTGCTGGGTGCGGGTGTTCGCTTCCATGGGAAATTCCTTCAAGGAGAGAGTGGAGTGGGCTGCGGGATGCGGTGTGCCGACCGCGCACGCACAGCTTCGCCTGCCGGCGCCGGTGACGGGTTGCGCGCGCGCACGGGGCGCAGGGTTTTCGGGTCCACCCCGGGCCCACCCCGGGTCCGCCCGGTAGGCAAGCGCGGACGTTTGTGCTCGACTGGGGGCATCAGACCACTGGGCCGTACCGGCCTGACGACAGGAGACCCCCCATGCCGCGACTGACCTGCAGACATCCCGCTCCCGCGCAACAGGCACCGCGCCGCAAGGCGCTGTATGTGGTGGCGGCCCTGGCGGCCGGGTGGTGTCTGGCCGCACCGCTGGCCCTGGCCCAGCAGGCCTTCCCGCGCCAGCCCATTCGGCTGGTGGTGACCTTTCCGCCCGGCGGCGCCCCGGACATCCTGGCGCGCACCTTCTCGGAAAAGGCCAACCTGGGCCAGCCGGTGGTGGTGGACAACCGGCCCGGGGCCGGCGGCAACATCGGCGCCGAAGCGGTGGCCAAGGCACCGCCGGATGGTCACATGCTGGTGATGGCCACCGTGGGCACGCACTCCATCAACGGGGCGCTGTACAAGAAGATGCCCTATGACATGGTGAAGGATTTCGTGCCTGTGTCGCATGTGGCCAGCACGCCCAACCTGCTGGTGGTGAACAACGACGTGCCCGCGCGCAACGTGGCCGAGTTCATCGCCCACCTCAAGGCCAACCCCAACAAGCTGAGCTTCGGCTCGCCGGGCATCGGCTCCTCGGTGCATGTTTCGGGCGAACTCTTCAAGTCGCTCACCGGCACCACCATGACCCACGTGCCCTACAAGGGCCGGCAGTTCGCCATTCCCGATCTGGTGGGCGGGCAGATCCAGCTCATGTTCGACAACATGCCCTCCGCGCTGCCGATGGCGCGGGAGGGCAAGATCCGCGCCCTGGCACAGACGGGGGCCAAGCGCTCCCCGGCCGCGCCGGATGTGCCCACCGTGGCCGAGACGGTGCCTGGCTTCGAGGCCACCAGCTGGTTCGCCGTCTTCGCCCCGGCCGGCACCCCCAAGGAGGTGGTGGCGCGGCTGAACCAGGAGATCCACCGCGTGTTCAACCTGCCGGATGTGCAGGCCAAGCTGAAGTCGCTCGGGCTGGACACCTGGCTGTCCACGCCCGAGGAACTCACGCGCTTCCAGGCCGCCGAGATCGCGAAGTGGGCGAAGGTGGTGAAGGATTCCGGGGCGACGGCGGATTGAGTGCCAGTGAGCGGATGCGCGGAGCTTGAGGGCCTCCTCCCTCAGAGCATGCGCACCTTCACGCTGCGGCCCTTGACCTTACCGGTGTTCAGGCGGCGCAGCACGTCCTGGGCGATGGCCCGTTCCACGGCGATGTAGGTGGACCACTCATTGATGCTGATCTTGCCGATCTGCGCGCCGTCAAAGCCCATGTCCTTGGTCAGCGCGCCCAGCACATCGCCGGCGCGGATCTTCTCCTTGCGCCCGCCCAGCATCTGCAGGGTGGTCATGGGGGGGCGCAGCGGACCGGCGTGGGCGCTGCCGGGCGGGGCGGTGAGTTCGCTCAAGGGGTGCCAGGCCACTTCCGAGCCTTGTGCCGCCTCGATGCGCCCCACGCGGCCCATCTCCTCCATGCTGGCCAGGCTGAAGGCCCAGCCTGAAGCCGTGGTGACGGCTGAGGCCGCGCCTGGCTCAGACGAGCCCGGCGCGCCGGCAGCGCTTCCGGCGCCAGCCGCGCCCTGACCCAGCCGCCCCACGCGCCCGATGCGGTGCGTGTGCACGGCCACCTCGGGCGAGATGTCCACGTTGATGACGGCTTCGAGCTGGCTCAAGTCCAGGCCGCGGGCGGCCAGGTCGGTGGCCACCAGCACGCTGGCGCTGCGCTGCGCGAACTGCACCAGCACCTGGTCGCGTTCGCGCTGGTCCAGATCGCCATGCAGTTCCAGCGCCACCAGGCCCTGGGCCTGCAGCACGGCCACCAGATCGCGGCACTGCTGCTTGGTGTTGCAGAAGGCGAGCGTCGACACCGGGCGGAAGTGGTTCAGCAGCAGGCCCACGGCGTGCAGGCGCTCGTCTTCGCGCACCTCGTAGAAGCGCTGGCGGATGGTCTGCGGCGCGTGCTTTTCCTGAAGTTGCACGATCTGCGGCTCGCGCATGTGCTTGGCGCCCAGGGCCATCACGCCCTCGGGGTAGGTGGCTGAGAACAGCAGGGTCTGGCGCTCGCGCGGGCACTGCCGCACCACCTGGGCGATGTCGTCGGCAAAGCCCATGTCCAGCATGCGGTCGGCCTCGTCCAGCACCAGGGTGTTCAGCGCCTCCAGGTTCAGGGTCTGGCGCTCCAGGTGGTCCAGGATGCGGCCGGGCGTGCCCACCACGATGTGCGCGCCATGCTCCAGGCTGGCGATCTGTGGTCGCAGGGGGGCGCCGCCGCACAGCGTGAGCACCTTGATGGAATCTTCGGCGCGGGCCAGGCGGCGAATGTCCTGCGTGACCTGATCGGCCAACTCGCGCGTGGGGCACAGCACCAGGGTCTGCACCGCAAAGCGCCGCGGGTTGAGTCTGGCCAGCAAGGCCAGGGCGAAGGCCGCGGTCTTGCCGCTGCCCGTGCGGGCCTGGGCGATCAGGTCGCGCCCGGCGAGGGCCAGGGGCAGCGTGGCCGCCTGGATCGGCGTCATCTGGGTGTACCCCAGGCTTTGCAGGTTGGCCAGGACGTGCGGTGCCAGAGTCAGGCGAGCGAAGTCCAGGTCGGCCGGCGCGGGGTTGGACGGCGGGTGAGGTGGGGTCATGGGGCGGTGCCGGGGTGTCTCTGGGGTGGTGTGGCCGCTTCGCGCAGCTTGTCCTTGCGGCTCTTGCGCCGGCCCTTGAGGCCGCCTTGCGGGTCCAGGCCCTTGCGCGGGAGGTCGTCGGACGCGGGGCCTGCTGCAATCGAGGTCCCCTGGGCCTGGGGGGCGACGGGCTCGAAGCCCGGCACCTGCTCGCGCTTCACGCGCTGGCCCTGGCGCTTTTCGATCAGGCGGAAGTGCGCTTCCTGGGCGGGGTCGTCGACGGCGATGAAGCTCACTGCCACCCCCGCGCTTCCCTGGCGCGCGGTGCGGCCCACGCGGTGGATGTGCGTGGCCGGCGAGCGCGCCAGGTCGTAGTTCAGCACCGCTGGCAGGCCCTCCAGGTGCAGGCCACGCGAAGCCATGTCGGTGGCCACCAGCACGCGCACGGCCCCGCTGCGGAAATCCGCCAGCGCCCCGGTGCGCGCGCCCTGGCTGAGTTCGCCGTGCAGGGCCGCGGCGCGATCGCCCGCGGCGTTCAGCTTGGCGGCCACATGCTCGGTGGCGTAGCGCGTGGCCGCGAAGACCAGCAGCCGTGACCAGCCCTCGGTGTGCAGCAGGTGGCGCAGCAAGGCCGTGCGGCGGGCGGTGTCCACCTGGATGGCGCGCTGCACCAGGGTGGCGGGCAGGGTCGCGGCGGGTTCCCCTGGCGGTGTGCGGGCCACGGCACCCGGCAGGGCGGGCGGTCGCGTCGCGGGCGCGGTGGTGGTGGTGGTGGTGGTGGGCGGTGCGGCCGGTTCGTCTTGCCGCGGGACGACACCGATCTGCACCGGGTCTTCCAGCAGGTCACGCGCCAGGGCCAGCACCTGCGGGCCGAAGGTGGCGGAGAACAGCCATTGCCGGCGTCTGCGCGGCAGCAGGCCCAGCACGCGGCCGAGTTCGTCGGCGAAGCCGTCTTCCAGCAGGCGGTCGGCCTCGTCCAGCACCAGGGTGTCCAGCCGGTCCAGGCGCAGGCCACTGTGCGCCTGCTCGGGCCCGTGGGCCCGGCGCCGGGCCACCAGGTCCAGCAAGCGGCCGGGGGTGGCCACCACCACGTCGGCGCCGCCGCGCAGCGCCATCAGCTGCGGGTTGACCGACACGCCGCCGAACACGGTGACCACCTTCACGCGCACGGCCAGGGCCTGGGCGTAAGCGGCCAAGGTGTCGCTCACCTGCAGCGCAAGGTCGCGCGCGGGCACCAGCACCAAGGCGCGCACCGGGCGCGGGGTCTCGGGGGCGGTGTGCAACAAGTGCTGCAGGATGGGCAGCACATAGGCCAGGGTCTTGCCCGAGCCGGTGACGGCCGCGCCGATCAGGTCACGCCCAGCCAGTGCGGCGGGCAGAGCCGCGGCCTGGATGGGCGTGGGCTGCAGGTGGCCGCGCTGGGTGAGCATGCGCAGCAGGTCGGGGTGCAAGCCCAGGGAAGCGAAGGACATGGGGGATTGTGCGGGCGCGGCACCTCGGCGCCGATCCAGCCTTCAGCGAAACGGCGTGAGTGCCGGCAGGTCCGTGGCGAACACCAGGGCATCCAGCAGGTGGTCCATCGGTACGCCGCCCAGGGCGTCCTGCTGACGGTCGATGACGACGACATCAGCGCGTGCGTACGGCGTCAGGCCGACCTGGCGCCAGCCGGCAGCCCGACCGCCGCCTTCGAGCATCGCCTGGAACAATCGCTGAGCGGTGGAGGGCTCGCCCTGCTCGGGCGCGGCGGCCACGTTGCGCCGCCGCTGCACCAGGCGCTGGCCGTATTCCAGCAACTGCAGTTCGCGCGGCCACTGGCGGCTGACATGGCTGTCGGACCCCACCGACAGCGGCACGCCGGCGGCC
>Ga0315906_10002764_pt1 | contig 23972 bp, 18 predicted proteins | sample LakEriMetagenome_4_FD_203526 | JGI IMG/M metagenome (GOLD analysis project Ga0315906, IMG submission 203526) | Freshwater fungal communities from buoy surface, Lake Erie, Ohio, United States - Buoy 2 MA122 | ecosystem: Environmental > Aquatic > Freshwater > Lake > Lake biofilm | place: USA...
GGTTCAAGTGGAACTTCAGGTTCAAGCGGCTCTTCAGGAACAAGTGGTAGCTCAGGTTCATCAGGAACATCTGGTTCAAGCGGTTCATCAGGAACATCTGGCTCAAGTGGAACTTCAGGAACATCAGGTTCATCGGGAACATCAGGTTCAAGTGGAACATCAGGTTCAAGTGGCTCTTCAGGAACATCTGGCTCTAGTGGTTCATCAGGAACATCTGGTTCAAGTGGTTCATCAGGAACATCTGGTTCAAGTGGAACTTCAGGAACATCTGGTTCTTCAGGAACATCAGGTTCAAGTGGAACATCAGGAACAAATGGAAGTTCAGGAACATCTGGCTCAAGTGGAACATCAGGTTCAAGTGGCTCTTCAGGGACATCTGGTTCAAGCGGTTCTTCGGGAACAAGTGGTTCAAGTGGAACATCAGGTTCAAGTGGAACATCAGGTTCAAGTGGCTCTTCAGGAACATCTGGCTCGAGTGGTTCTTCGGGAACTTCAGGTTCATCAGGAACATCTGGTTCAAGCGGTTCTTCAGGAACTTCAGGTTCATCAGGAACTTCTGGCTCAAGTGGCTCTTCGGGAACATCAGGTTCTTCTGGAACTTCAGGAACAAATGGTAGTTCAGGAACTTCAGGTTCATCTGGAACATCTGGTAGCTCAGGTTCTTCGGGAACTTCAGGTTCATCAGGAACATCTGGCTCAAGTGGTTCTTCAGGAACTTCAGGTTCATCAGGAACTTCTGGCTCAAGTGGCTCTTCGGGAACATCAGGTTCATCAGGAACATCGGGTTCGAGCGGTTCATCAGGAACATCAGGTAGTTCAGGTTCATCAGGAACATCTGGCTCAAGTGGAACATCTGGTAGTTCAGGTTCTTCAGGAACTTCGGGTTCTTCTGGAACCTCAGGAACGAATGGTAGTTCAGGAACTTCAGGTTCATCAGGAACATCAGGTAGTTCAGGTTCTTCAGGAACATCTGGCTCAAGTGGAACATCTGGTAGTTCAGGTTCTTCAGGAACATCTGGCTCAAGTGGAACATCTGGTAGTTCAGGTTCTTCAGGAACGTCAGGTTCTAGCGGAACTTCGGGTAGCTCAGGTTCTTCAGGAACTTCTGGTAGTTCAGGTTCATCAGGAACTTCTGGTTCAAGCGGAACATCAGGTAGCTCAGGTTCATCAGGAACATCAGGTTCTTCAGGGACTTCAGGAACTAATGGTAGTTCAGGGACTTCTGGTTCAAGTGGAACGTCAGGAAGTTCAGGTTCATCAGGGACTTCTGGTTCAAGCGGAACATCAGGTAGCTCAGGTTCATCAGGAACTTCTGGCTCATCTGGAACTTCAGGAACAAATGGTAGTTCAGGAACATCAGGTTCAAGTGGAACATCAGGTTCAAGTGGTTCCTCAGGAACATCAGGTAGCTCTGGCTCTTCAGGAACTTCAGGTTCTTCAGGAACTTCAGGAACATCAGGTTCATCAGGAACATCAGGTAGTTCAGGTTCTTCAGGAACATCAGGTAGTTCAGGTTCTTCAGGAACTTCAGGTTCATCAGGAACATCTGGCTCAAGTGGTTCATCAGGAACATCTGGCTCAAGTGGAACTTCAGGTAGTTCGGGTTCATCAGGAACATCTGGCTCAAGCGGTTCATCAGGAACATCTGGTTCAAGTGGCTCCTCGGGAACATCCGGTTCAAGCGGTTCTTCAGGAACATCTGGTTCAAGTGGAACATCGGGTAGCTCAGGTTCATCAGGAACATCAGGTTCTTCAGGGACTTCAGGAACGAATGGTAGTTCAGGAACTTCAGGTTCAAGCGGTTCATCAGGAACATCTGGTTCAAGTGGAACCTCAGGAACATCTGGTTCAAGTGGAACATCGGGAAGCTCAGGTTCTTCAGGAACATCTGGCTCAAGCGGTTCTTCAGGAACATCTGGTTCGAGTGGAACTTCAGGTAGTTCGGGTTCATCAGGAACATCTGGCTCAAGCGGTTCTTCAGGAACATCTGGTTCGAGTGGAACATCAGGTAGTTCAGGTTCAAGTGGAACATCAGGTTCAAGTGGTTCTTCAGGAACTTCGGGTTCAAGTGGTTCATCAGGAACTTCTGGCTCAAGCGGTTCTTCAGGAACAAGTGGTTCAAGTGGAACATCGGGTAGTTCAGGTTCATCGGGAACATCAGGTTCGGCAAACATTCTCAATAATGCGAACAATAGGATTACTACCGCAACAGGAAACGCTGGGGAACTTAACGCTGAAGCAAACGCAACATTTGATGGCACAACTTTAGCGATAACAGGTGATATCACAGCATCAGGTAGTTTAACCGCGGCTTCGAAATCATTCGATATCGAACACCCATCAAAACCTGGATTCAGATTGAGATACGGTGTGTTAGAAGGTCCTGAACATGGTGTATACTTCAGAGGATTCGCAACAACAAATGTAATCGAATTACCTGATTATTGGATAGACTTAGTTCACGGTGAAAGTATAACAGTCCAATTAACACCTTTAGGTAATGTGTTCCATTGGGTTAATAAAATTGAAAACAATACAATTGAAATTGACTCATCAAACGGAAATATCGGAGCATACTACTTCATACAAGCAGAACGTAAAGATGTTGAAAAGGTTCTATTAGAATACAAACCGACAAAAGAATAAAATAACCAAGGAGAGAAGAAATTCTCTCCTTTTTTTATATTTTTATATTATTATTCATCTATGGAAAAACCTAAAATTATTAATGTCCACGAGTGTCCTGAATGTAAAGTTCCTAAAGGATGGGGTGAAGAAATTATTATCTGTAATCATGAATTGTATTGTGGTAAAATAATGAGATTCAAACAAGGTGCAAAATTTTCTATGCATTACCACATGATTAAAGATGAAACATGGTATGTAAATGAAGGACTTTTCACGTATAGATGGATTGATACAGAAACCGCGGAAGTGAATGAGAAAATTTTAAGAATAGGTGATACCGTAAGACAAATGCCAGGTCAACCACATCAACTTGAAGCCATGACTGATGGAGAAGTTTTTGAGGTATCAACACAACATTTTGATTCAGATTCGTATAGGGTATGGAAGGGAGACAGTCAAAAATAATTTACGTAGACATTGATGGAACCATTTGCACAATCGCGAAACCATATTCTAATGCCCAACCAATTTATTCTCACATTGAAAAAATAAATAAATTATTTGATGAAGGTCATACAATAATTTATTATACTGCAAGAGGTGCCGCAACAAAAGTTGACCACACAGAATTAACTGAAAAGCAACTAAAAGAGTGGGGATGTAAATACAATTCTCTTAGAATGAATCATAAACCTGATTACGATTTGTATATTTGTGACAAATCAAAAAGGATTGAAGAAATATGAAAGTGTGGGTTAATGGAACGTTCGATGTTCTTCACATTGGACACTTGAAACTTTTGGAATTTGCATCATCTTTTGGTGAACTTAGAGTTGGAATAGATACAGATAAAAGAGTAAAAGAACTTAAAGGAATAGACAGACCATTCAACACCACTGAAGATAGAAAATATTTTTTGCAATCTCTGAAATATGTCAATGAAGTTGTTGTGTTCGATTCGAGAGAAGAATTAATCAACCTTGTAAAAGAATATCAACCTGATTATATGATTATCGGTGACGACTACAAAGACCAAATAGTGTATGGTTCAGAATATGCAAAAGAATTGGTTTTTTTCGAAAAATTACCAAATTATTCGACAACTAAAATTTTAAATTATGAAAATAATAGTAATAGGTGAGTCTTGTAAAGATGTGTTTGTTTATGGAAATTGTAATAGACTTTCACCTGAAGCGCCAGTTCCTGTGATGATTCCAATAGATGTAAAAGAAAATTTAGGAATGTCAGGAAATGTAGTTAAAAATATTCAAGCGTTGGATTCAAAAGTTAATATCATCCATTGGCACCAAAAAGAGTCTATCACTAAAAAAAGATACGTTGAAAAGAAAAGTAATCACATGTTTTTGAGGGTAGATGAAGGTGAGGAAAATATAACACCGTTTGAATTAAACATTTCAAAGACAAATGCCATAAGAAATGTCGATGGTGTTATCATAAGTGATTATGATAAAGGGTTTTTGTCTGAAGAGGTTTTGATGGAGATAACAAAAAACGCAAAATTTTCTATTATAGATAGTAAACGAAAGATGGGGTCTAACTTAATTACTTGTTTTGATTTTATAAAATTGAATGAATCTGAATTCTCGAGATGTAATGTAAATCAACATCATTTGAAAAAAATATTAGTGACTCTCGGGTCTAAAGGTGCAAAATATATTGATACTGTTTATCCATCACCTGACCCGAAAGAAACGATAGATGTTAGTGGTGCTGGAGATACGTTCACAGCATCTTTTACGTTGAATTATTTAAAAACAAAAAACGTTGAAGAGTCAATTATTTATGCAAATAAAATGTCCTCAATAGTTGTTTCAAAAAGAGGTGTTGCAACACCCTAATTTCTGTTATCGATGTAAATGATAACTTGATAATAGTATTCCAAAAAACGTTCAGTCCACAGTTCCCATTTAATGTTTACACCATCAACCGAAAATACTTCTATATTCGGAAATAATCGTAAATAAGTGTCTCTGAAAACTCTGAATTGTTCTTTTCTTTCAGGAGTTTCCAAGTGCCATTCACCAACAATCTTTTTGACATTTTCTTTTATCCAAAAAAAGTTTTTGTTGTTAAAAATACTATACTCACCACCTTCACAGTCCGTTTTTATGAAATCAATTTTCTTGATGTCAAATTCTTCTCTGATTTTATCAAATGTTGTAGATTTTGCTAATTTCATTCCGTCATCAAGTCCAAACAAATTAAATTCGGACTCACCCTCATTGTCAGAGATTGCTTTATTTATAATAGTTACAGGACCATTCTGAGTATTTTTTGTTAAAGTATCAAGTTCCTCGGGGCTTGGTTCAAAACAATATACGTGTTTAGGTTTTTTATCTAAAATTGAATAGGTAAAGGGACCAATACTCGCACCGAAGTCCATCACAATATCTCCTTCATTGACAGTAAAAAACTTTTCATATAGGTTTTCCTGAAAAATTTCTTGAGTTATTGCATCTTTATGCCATTGTCCAAATGATTTGGTTACATTACCTTTTGTTAATGTTTTATTAGTTGGTTTATCCATCCACCCCCAATCAAAATTGTCTAAATTTATCATATATCTAACTTATTAAAAACTTGTAATGGTGTAATTGACCTTTGACAAACGTGTTGTTTTTTTGTTCCTTTATAGACGGGACACCAATTCCAATCACCAGGGTCAAAAACAAAAACTTCATCGTTCCAACAGAAAATACAGGTATTGTCATTATAAATTTTTGTGCAATTTTCCGTGAACTCATGACCTGGTTTTGCAAATCCATTTATCATGTAGGTATGATTTCCTAAAGCCCAGTTGAACCAAGATAAACCCGAACCTAAACCAATAAATGCTTTTGCATTGTATAAATAATTTGCAACTTCACTCAATGATTTGTTGGTCAAATTTTTAGTGCCATCAATATGAAACGGTTTTTGTGTTAAGGTGACAACTTCATATCCAACTTCTCTAATCATTTTTGATAATGTAACCCAATGGTTATAATCCCATTCCTTACAACCTGAGGTTGCGTTCGGACCAAAAACAACATATGGTTTTTCTATCGGAGATTTTTCTTTTTTGAAATCAATACCGTAATTTGTTTCTTTAAATTCCAAACCTAAAATATCGGTTGCAGCTTGTTGGAGAGGGATTAAATTTACTTGAGAAGGATTCTTGTCAAAGTCTTCCCATTTATCATCTTTTTTGAACCAACCTATTCTGTAAACGGCAACACAGGAATGTGATTGACCCGGTTTAATGAATTTGATGTCTTTGTAAGAATCTAAATCTTCAAAGAAGTGGTTGTGGAATGTTGATAAGATTACCTTACAGTTATGTTTTTTTGCAAACTCAACTGAGTAAGGTGCCCATGCTAAAGTATCTCCAAGTGCTTTTGATTCTAATGATATTAAAACTTCTTTTCCTTCTAAATTCAATTCATCAACAACGAGTCCATTAACTTTTATTTGCCAAGGTATGTAATACTTTTTACTCGAAGACGTCCACATATTATTTTTGATTGTATCAGAATAAACAACGTGACCTGTTTCTTTATTAATAAACTCAACACGATATGATTCTTTTTTCTTACCTAAAAATTCGACACGAGGACCATCCAAATATGAAATAATCATTTCATTCTTTTCGATAGGTTTTGGAGGTAAAGACTTTTGTTTTTCTAAAAATTCTTCAATAGTTTTCAAACCGATAAGAGCAACGTTTTCCCAACTAAATTCTTCTCTTATTGTTTTGGAGTCGACAAGTGCTAATTTTTTTAAGGTATCGTATTTTTCGTAGGACAACCTCATCATTTCAGATAAATGATTGAAATCAGGTTCATAATAGTTTCCAACATTCTCATTGAAGTGATTGTAAGTGCTGGCACTAACTGCAAGTTCGTGGGATATTTTGACAGGAATACCTCTACCTTTTGCAAATTCTAATTGTCCTGAACAATCTGAATAGATGGACGGAGTTCCACAAGCCATTGCTTCAATTAGGGGTAAGTTCCAACCCTCAGCTCTTGCACAAGATACGAACACATTACAAGATTTCAGTAATCGGATGTATTCCTCCCTCGGAGGGAAATGGAGGATTTTAATTCTATCGTCCTCTAACCCGTAATGTTTCAATCTATCTTCAGTTGTTTTTAAACCATCATTTGAAAATGGATTATCAACCGATACAATTAATTCTACAGGTTCATTTTTATCAAATGTTTTAATGAAAGTTTCAATAATTTCTTTGATAGATTTTCTGTAATCCCATCTTCCTGCAACAAAAAACGTGAATTTATCTCTTGTAAGTGGGTGACTTACTGTGTCGTCAGGGTAGAATGTATGAACATCAACTCCCTCAGGAACAACCTTTATTTTATCTTCAGGGTAACCTTGGGCGATTGTGCAATCCCTTTGCCATTTGGATGGAACCCACAATTCATCAAATTCTAATAATTTGTTAAAATATCCTTGAGGTTGTAAAGTTGATTCCCAAACATTGAATCCAATTTTTGGTCCTTCATATTCATCATAAAAAATATGATGATTCGTCTCACAAAGAACGATGTTTAAATCTTGGTCAAATTCTTTCGATTCATAGGGATAAATTTTGTAATTACTTCTTTTTCCTTCGACCTTGTTATCCCAAAGTATTTGTTCGTAAAGTATTTCTCTATCTGTATCATTGAAGTATGGTTCACCATCGTGAGGAGTTAAATTATATCCATTCCAACTATTTCCTATTGTAAAATTTCTTAATTTAATCTTTGCGTATTTCGAAAGGTGTCTAAAGAAATCTCTAGTATGTTGATTATATCCTGTATTTCCTACATATGAACCGTGAGCATAAATTTTAATCATCATAAGATATTTGATTGAAATATAGAATTATTTGTGTATAATTCAATTAGAAAAATAATTTTTATGGCACAAGGAGTTCATAAAATCACGGAAGATTTTGAAAAGGCTTTATGTGATTACACAGGTGCACCACACGCGATTGCACTTGACAATATGAGTAACGCTTTATTTTTGGCGTTGTATTATGAAAAACATATAAAAAAGTCACTGATAAGTGATTCAGTTGATTGTCCTTCGAAAACATATCCCTCGGTTCCATGTGAGATAATTCATGCAGGACTTAAGGTTAATTTCACACCTGTTGAAGGTAAAACAATTAAAGGTGCGTATAGACTTTTTCCTTCCAATGTTATAGATTCTGCACTTAGATTTTCTGCAGACATGTATGTTTCAGGAACTCATATGTGTTTATCTTTTACAGGTCCTTATAAGACTTTGAAATTAAGTAAAGGTGGTGCAATTATTACTGACGATTACCAAGCAATGTTATGGTTCAAAAGAGCAAGATTCAGTGGTAGAAGAGAATGTTCATATCATGACGACCATTTCGATATGCTAGGTTGGAACTTTTACATGATGCCAGAACTAGCGGCAAGAGGTTTATTAATGATGACCCAATTTTATAATTTGGATGGGACAAAAAAACACAACGAGGATTTAGAATTACCTTATCCTGATTTATCTAAATACGAAATATACAAACAATGAGAAAAGTAATACCAACAAGAGAATCTTTAGACGAAGTAGAAAATATCTCCAAAAATATGGAAGGACATACCTTTCATCATCATTTTCATATCTTATGGGATATTAGAAATATGATTGAAAAAGATGAGATTAATTATCTCGAAATCGGCACTCACTCAGGTGGTTCTGCTTGTTTAATGTTGAAACACCCAAAGAAAACTAACGTTTACGGAATGGATTTGGAGACCAGCACAAGACATAAGGCGGTTGAGGATAATGTAAAGAAATACAAAAGAGAAGATAATATTTTCGAATATTTCGTAGGAAACTCAAGGGACAGAGGTGTGGTAAAAAAGGTAAGAGACAGAGTTAAGAATGTTGATATGTTGTTCATTGATGGGGAACATACATTAGAAGCCGTTATTGAAGATTTTATAAATTATAAAGATTTAGTTAATGATGGTGGATTCATTATTTTCGATGACTACAATGATTTCGGATGGAACCCCGTTGTGAAACACGGTGTAGATATGATTGTTAATGAATATCTATTCGATGATTATGAAGTTTTAGGGTTTGTCTATAATAAATTAAAGGCGACTCCCGATACTATGATTTATAATAATGAATTTGTATTAAGAAAGAAAATTAAATGAAGTTAGCACTTTTTGGATATGGTGGACACGCGAGAGAGGTTGCGGCACAAATGAATTTAGATGTTACTTTTTTTGTCGATGATAAATATGCAAACGAGGTTTCCAAACCGATTAGCACGTTTGACCCCGAAGTTTATCGAATGATGGTTGCAGTTGCAGATTCAAAAGATAGAGAAAAAATAGTAAAAAAACTTCCCGAAAATACATCATACTTTACCTTTGTTCACCCAACGGCTTTACTTATGTCTAAGGATATAGAGATTGGGATTGGAAGCTTTATTGGTGCCTATTCAATATTAACAACAAACATTACTATTGGTAATCATGGAATTTTAAATCGAGGAAATCAGATTGGACACGACAGTAAAATAGGTGATTTCTTTAGTGCAATGCCAGGTGCTATTGTTTCAGGAAATGTTAGAATCAACGATTGTGTTTATATGGGAAATAATTCGTCAATAAAAGAAAAAATACTTGTTAACAGTAATGTAATAATTGGTAGTAATGCTGCTGTTGTTAAAAATATAATTACCAGTGGTGTTTATGTTGGGGTTCCCGCAAAATTTTTGAAGAAATGAAGTTACCTGATGAAAATAAAATAAATTTTTTAGTTGGAGTTCACGTCAACTTTTCTCAAGTTTTGACCGGAGGTGTGGTTGCTATGCACAAATTAGCACACAATTTAGCTAAAACAGGACATAATGTTTTCACTTTTTGTGAACCAGAATTTCCTCATGAAAATATTAAAGTAATTAATTCTGTAGGTAACAGATTAAATGACTTAGAGACTGAGTGGTCTTGGGAAACATTTCATTATCCACTAAATAAAACCGTTTCAATATATCCTCAAATAATTAGGGGTAATCCATATAATACAAAATACGTATCAAGATGGATACTTTATCACACAGAAAAACCCATTGAAGATTTGTATGGTGAGAATGATGTTTATTTCAACTATGGAAATTTCAAAACATTTGAAAATGTTCCTGACAGGAAATTAACCGTATTCAATTATTATTTTGATAAGTTGTATGTAACAAATAATGGTAGTAGAAAAGGGTTTTGTCATTTGGCACATAAAAATACACCACCCAATGGTCATGAAACTTTCAAGACCTTTAACTCATTCGACTTAGGTGAATGGAAAACTAGTGGTGCGTTTGATTATTTGAGAGAACAGTTCAACAAGTATGAATATTTTTTAACTTACGACCAAAAAAGTTTCTTCACTTTAGCGGCAACATTGTGTGGGTGCAAAGCAATAATCTTAAACCCTGGTCCTTCATTCGAACAACATCAAAATGCATTCAGTTTGTCTGAAGACTATGGTAAACCAATGACACCAACAGAATATAGGTTAAAAAATCCAATTCAAATGTATGGTATTGCCTACGGGTTAGATGATATAGGATGGGCAAATAAAACAATAGGATTCTCAACAGACTATCTCAAAGAATTAGAAATAATTGATAATAAAACTGTTGAAGATTTTGTAAAATTTTGGGAAGTAAAAACAGGTATAGTATGATTAAGATAGATTTTTCTGACAAAAAAATAAGGGTGGAGACTAAGAAAGTTTCTTCAATCTTTAAAACACCACTTAAATTATCCATTCAATCTCATGTAACAAAAAATGAGATTTGGTCATCACAGTTGAATGACGGATGGTGGGCAGAATTCCCGAATAATGAAATGAATGATGCAGTCATAATGGATAAAGATGATAAGGTTATTGCAGAAAGAAAGTGGGATATAATTCAGGATGGTAATGAATTGTATAAGTCATTATATTTTTATTGCTTGAATATTTTCAATTCAGGCAGAATACCAAAAGGGATTGCTGTTGGCACCCATGATGGACTATTCGGGGAGTGGGTTCCCTGTGTGTTAGAAGGGGTTACAGAAGCTATCCTTGTTGAGGCTTCACAACATCAGTTCGAAAAATTAAAAGAAAGTTTTGATAAATTTGCTAATGTTATATTGGTTAATTCATTAATAACAACAGATGGTAAACCTGTTGAATTTTTTGAAGGAGGATTGGGTTATACAAATTCAGTTGTAGAAAGGGTTATAAAAAGTTGGGAGAAAGAAGAAATTAAATCTACAATCAAAGAATCTGTATCAATAACAAATTTGATTGACAAGTCATTTGATGTAACAATCGATTGGTTACACACTGATGTTGAAGGATATGATGCAGATTTGATTAAATCTATTCCTGTTGAAAAGTTACCTAATATGATTATTTTTGAATACGAAAATTTAGAGTCTGAAAAAAATTCTGAAATGAAGGAGTATTTGGAAAATCTTGGATATGATTTAAATTACCAAAAGGTTTCCTGTGTTTGTTTGAAAACAAGATAAATTATTTTTTATTTTTTTGTTCCTGTTTCGAATTGTAAAACTTAAGAAGTTTTAAAGAGTCCTTATAATGCTTTTCTAACTTATCCAACTCCTCTAATGGTAATGCAGTATCATTAGCTTGATTGAGTTGTTCTTCCGCCTCTTGTATTATCTTCTTTATGGTTTTAAGAAGTTTCATATATGATAAATATGGTCTAAACCTATCTTTATTTAGTTTTCAATAAAACTATATTTTAAATTGTATAAAAACTAATAATTAGGTTATTTATAGATAAGAAAATAGTCCATGTCGAATATTAATGTAACGAATCCATCTCCACCTCAGGTAACCATAAGTCAAATTGACTTTAATGGGGTGACGGCGTCTTGTGATTTAACGTGTCCCTGCACATCAGGTCAACCTTGTGCTTTCACTACAAATCAAATTGGGATTTATACGCTTGATATTACTTGGAGTTGTGGACTTGTGAATGGTTGTATTCGTGTGATAGATAGTAGTGGTGCTGAACAAGAACAAAATGCTGGTAGCGGCGGTTCAGGAGTAATGACGTTCAATAATGTTATCTACGATGGATACACTAATTTAGAAATTGATGTTGCAGATAACACTTGTGGTGTATTAGGTCCTGCGGACTTTTTTATTGCTTATAGTGCGGTTGATGAATCAACTGCTTGTAGTAATTTTCCACTTACAAATATGTCAACATATTATACAACTCCAGGTGATGGCTTGTGGAGTGGTAATACTCTTTATAGTAATGTCGGACTTTCAACACTCGCAATTGACGGATTTTATTCCAATGGTCTTTATGTTTGGGAAGTTGTTGGTGGTTCATTGACAAACCAAGTTTTATGTTCGGCATTAGCTGTTACAGATACACCTACCCCAACACCAACTCAAACACCTACTGTGACACCAACAATTTTTGTGACAGACACACCAACTCCAACACCTACTGTAACACCAACGATTTTTGTAACAGACACCCCAACTCAAACACCTACTCAAACGCCTACTCAAACATCTACACCCACAATTACTTGTAATAATTATAACATCGAAGGTGTTCCATCGATTGATGTTCAATGGTTAGAATGTGATGGAACACCAAATTCGGCAACTGTTACAACCGCAATATTAATTTGTGCACAAACTGGTTCAGTTTCACAGACAGGAGGTGTTGGTAATATTACACAACTTGGCACCTGTGCTTCTCCAACAGTTACTCCAACAGAAACTCCAACCCCTACGCCAACACCAAGTGTAACATCTATTGTTTATAGTCACGTATTATATACAGGCGCTACTTGCCCTGATGCTTGTGATACTTTAGGTTCACCGATAACAGTTTACACAACAGGTGCAACTATAAATGTTGGGGACCATTTTTATCTCGATAGTTCTCTTTCTATAGATGCAACGATGACCTATTATAGTGATGGTGTTAATTGTTATGATTACACCTACTCTACTAATGGTGCGAATACTGCATACGTTGGTGCGATAACCCCTTGTGTGACACAAACACCAACTCCAACGATTACTTCGACAGTAACACCTACTCAAACTCCAACGCCAACTGTGACTGACACACCAACCCAAACACCAACAACCACTCAAACACCGACGGTTACAAGGACTCCAACGCCAACAACATCCTTACCAAGTTGTGTATCATATTCATTGTTCCTTGGTTTTGCCGGACCGGCCTCGGAAGGATATTCTTATACTGATTGTTATAATAATTTTGTATCCGATACAATTAATAACGGAGAAACTCTATATTTTTGTGCATTGCCAGGCAGTGTAACCTCAGGGCCCTCTGCAGTATTAACAGCGATTGGACCTTGTACACCTGTATCACAGACGCCTACCCCAACAACAACAGATACTCCCACACCAACTGTAACTCCTACAGTAACTTCAACTCCAGGATTAAGCTCTAGTCCAACACCTACAGTTACTGAAACACCAACTCAAACACCTACGACGACTCCAACAGTTACTTCTACTGAGACTCCTACACCTACCGTTACTCAAACACCAGCTGCTTCATCAAGTCCAACTCCGACGGTTACTGAAACTCCAACAGAGACACCAACACCTACTGTAACTGAAACTCCAACAGAGACACCAACACCTACTGTAACTGAAACTCCAACAGAGACACCAACACCTACTGTAACTGAAACTCCAACAGAGACACCGACACCTACTATTACTGAAACGCCAACTCAAACACCAACATCTACAGTTACTCAAACACCAACATCTACAGTTACTGAAACACCAACTCAAACACCTACACCAACGGTAACTCCAACGGTAACTCCAACGGTAACGGTGACACCAGGGTTAGTGATTCAATTCCAAGATTGTGATGATGGAACTAATGTTTTCAGATTTGGCAATGGTATTCCTCCATTAGTAATAGACGACATATATTATATCACAGGAAGCACAGACTTCGAAGGTTGTGCTACGGTGGTTGCAAACACAGGTGATGGTCCTATATTTGATTCTGTGGGTGTAACATTTACCAATGTCACAGGTTGTTTGGACCCACTTTGTCCGAGAACTAACAAAAGAGCTGCTGAGATGGCAAGATGTGATAACGGTGAAATATTTTACGCTACCGTTGATGCTGATGTTGCTTTCGATGGCGCAGCATATGTTTACAATGATGTGTGTTATGAGTTTATTGAGTTTTCGGGACCTGGTGGTCCATATTTTGGCGCACCTGACTTTAATAATTGCACATTCTGTGTTCCAACACCTACGCCAACATTAACACCTAATCCTACACCTACTGTAACTCCAACAATTACTCCGACCGTGGCGGTTTGTTCGGATACAGAGTTTTGTTTAAGAACAAATTTTTCAGGGGTATCAAGTTATAATGGAAGTTACATCGCTGGTTCAACATACAATGGAAGACCTTCTTACTCAGGAAGTCCTCAAGGGGTAATTTATTACTTCACATCATCAACAGAAAACTATTGGTGTTTGGCTGACTCATTGGGAGGAGCATGTGTCCTTCAAGGTTCAAGTCCTTGTTATTCAGCATGTCCTGATATTGCTTCCACTTCATTTACAACAGGTCCATGTGTTACACCAACACCAACACCATCTGATTGTCAACTTAATTTCTTGGCATATTTTGATTGTGATTGGGAACCAGTTCCAACTCCTTCAGCAACTGTTGTTGATTTGAACATAGAATTACTTGCTTTTCCTGTGACACCTACCTTGACACCTTCACCGAACTGTGTCTTAGGTTTGGATTTCTCAATCACAGGAATTACGCCAGAAGCTACCGCTAGTATAACACCAACACCAACTCCAACATTACCTTTGGATATTACTGGTGTTGTAACTTTCGAGGTTATGAACACAGGATTCGAATGTGTAAATACAAAAATTCTAATCGATTGTGAGAGTGGGACAAATTATTATGTTTCAGAAAATTTATATTTCGCAGGAATTAACCTTCAGCCACCAATTACAATTTTGGCGTATATAAACGGTCAACTCAGATGTGCTAACTATAGCACAGACACTGTGTCAATTTGTTCGAACTCAACTGTTGGTGAAATATTGGGTATCTATTCTGATTGTGCAACTTGTTTCCTACCAACCTCACCGACACCTACACCTACAATTTCAAATACACCTACAATAACACCAAGTGTGACTTCAACACCGAATACAACAACAACGCCGACACCGACAACAACACCGACAATTACACCAACCAATACAGTTACACCAACTGTAACAAGAACACCAAATACTACACCACCACCAAGTGTGTCTGCAACACCAACTCAAACACCAACACCAACTCAAACACCAACGCCAACAACAACTGTTACACCAACGATTACGAATACTCCGAGTATAACACCAACAATAACTCCAACACCAAATTATGTTTATGTGTTCAAGAGTTGTGAAAAAATTATCAAAGGAATATTATATTCTGAGGTGATTCAAACTTTACCTGTGACATTTGATATCACAGTTGATAAGACATTCAAAGACGATAATGGAACTTGTTGGTCATACAAGGGTAGATTTGATACATCATATGTAACAAATGACGTGGATACATCATCATTCACATGGACTGGAAATTACTTTGATGGTTTGATTCCTACAACAATATATGATAGTTGTGAAATTTGTTTAACACCAAAACCAACACCAATAGAAGTAGTATCTGTTAGTTCAACATTTGCACCTTGTGGGGCTGGCACTCAAAACGATTATTTAGAATGGGCAATACTTTTAAATTCGAATGTTTCTGAGAATGTTAATTATAGTTTATTTATAGAATACTATAGTCCATCATCAGGACAATACTTTAGCACTGATGTCAGTGGAATAATATTACAAGGAACGAATTCCGATGTATCATCTTGTTCTCTAAACGGTGGGGGTTTATTTATCGGACCAGGTTATTCTGTTGTGAGAACATGTGTCTCTGCTATTGGTGGTGGAATAAACGTAGGAATTATTTATACCTGTTAATATATGCCAGTCCAAGTCAACATAAATGGAATTACGGGTCAATCTCCCTTTGATATCTACGTTTGTCAACCAGACGGGTCAGGATGTTTTTATATGACAACAACATCAAATACTTCGTTAAGTTTTACAATCCCGACCCCGTATGATGAATCTCAAAGTTATATGGTAAAAGTAATAGATAGCAATGATTGCATAATCACAGGAGTTCAAACAGTTTCAACATGAGTGAATTAGTTCAAATATTGGCGGTAACTGCAAACACACCTGTGGAAATTTACTACTGTGATTCAGTAAGTGGTAGTTGTGTTTATGTGTCCACAGTTGCATCGTTCCCATATGAATTTATTGTCCCTGAACCTTATAGTGAAGGTAATTTTTTGGTTAAGATAATTGATTCTCAGAATTTTGAATTTGGTGAGTTTGTTGATATTTCACCAACACCAACTCCGACTCCGTATGATACACCCCCAACAACACCTACGAATACTCCAACACCGGCAGCTACAACAACTCCAACTCCTACACCATCTGTATCACCAACATTGACAATAACACCAAGTATAACATCTAGTGTGACACCGACAATCACACCAACGTCTATGGTATACCCACATGCTGTAGGGCAAAATACTTTTGTATTTTCAGGTAATAGTTGTAATGATGAATTGACTGTTGAAAATTATTATACCTACCTTAGTGATGGTGACATCAATGTAGGAATTATTGTATACACAACAACATTTGAAGGGACACTCTATAATCCCTACAATGGTGGAAATAAATTTATTAAAATGGTTTGGGGGTCTAACACCTACGATGTCCAAATAGATTCGTTTGGTCAAATTATTTCATACGAGGATTGTGCAATCATTTTGCAAACACCAACCCCGACCATGACACCAACCCAAACTCAGACACCAACTCAAACCATAACCCCAACTCAAACCATAACCCCAACAATAACATTAACACCATCCATAACCCCAACTACAACATTGACACCATCCGTAACTCCAACAATAACATTAACACCATCCATAACCCCAACTTTCAATAATCAATTTTTTATTTTATTCCAAAATAATTTGATAATGACCGCAGAGAATTATATTGGAATTCAATATGAACATTAAATATTTATAGATTATGTCGAACCAACTTATTAGCGATTTACCGTTATACACAGGAAATACCATAGGGAGTTACCTTGTGATAAATGATAGTGGAGAAACTACAACATATAAGACTACTTTAGAAACCTTATTACTTAACAACACCCCACCTCAATTTAATCAAATGGTGACATTTTGGAACACTTATGTATCACAACCGTATGCTGTAAATGGAAATGGAATAATATATTATATTGTGTCACCTGGCACATTTGGTAACAATCCAAAATATTCTAGTATAATTCAAGCGACTTATACGGGTAAATTTATGAATAATGTTACTTTCGATAGTTCTCCAAGTCCCGCATTTTTTCAGATGAATAGTGTTATTCAATCTTGGCAAATTATACTACAACTTATAAAACCTGGTGGAAGAATTTTATTTGCAAGTCCATCACAATATTGTTATGGTGTAGACGGAGGTGGTTCGATACCCCCTAACGCTCCTTTATATTTTGATGTCACCTTGAGTTCGGTGTCTTAATTATATACAAAATAATCTGTAATCTTATAATTATAGAATATAATTTGCAGTATATAAAACAACAACTCAAGTTATTTATTATAAATAAATTAATTAATGGGAATTTTCTCGGTTTTTTATGATTCATCAGTAACTGGAAGTATAACAGGTGTTACACCTTCGTTGTATTCGGTTACCTATGGTTCATTTCCTATTTCTGATACCGAGGGTTCTAATGAAGTTTCAGGAAACACTAATAATTTTACAGGTATTATACAAGTTGGTTGGACTGGTGTTACAGATTCTCCATATTTGTGGTTATTTATAAACGGGTTACAAATTGAGGAGTTGCCTTGGACTGGTGATGGAGTATACAATTTTTCTTCAGTTTCAGTTACAGCATCAGATGATGTCACAATCACAGCAAAAGAAATCCCTAATAATTCATTTTGGACAGTCAGAAACTCTGGCTGTGGATTTGGAACGGTTAACGACATTGGTATAAATGGATTTTTCATGGGGACACTAAGTGGACCATCTACATTTCCTTTGACCTCAACTTTATATGGAACCAAAAAAAATCCGAATGGAGTTTTATATGGGAATACGAATACCATTCAAGCTAACGTAACAACAAACATAGCTGGGACTGGAAACTGTGCGGTATTAAGATTAATTAAAAATGGTGTCACACCAACCCCGTATGAAACATATTTTACGACGAATCCTTTTCCACAAATCCAAAACGTTGAAATCAATTTCGGTGATACAATTTATGTTGAGGTTGAATGTTTTCCAGGAAGTTGTCCCGAAGTTTCACAAACTCCTTCGCCAACACCTACTCAGACACCAACGGTAACACCAACCAAACCCGAATGTAGTTGCACTTATTATGATTCGACTGTAAGCTCGGCAGATTTAAATGATGCAACAGGTAATTCAAATCCTTTTTTTAACAACAAACTTGTTTTAAATTTTTATAACTGTGATAATGTATATTCGGAATTAACAAACACCTTCGTAGGTTTTCAGGCTAACTCTTTTTGTGCAACCTCTATCGCATCTCCTGGTACATATTATTACTATAAAAACGATGTTTTAACCATTGCCTCACCAAACTCATTCGTAACAAATAATTTTACTGATTGTTGTCCTCAAACACAAACACCGACACCTACTCCAACTCTTACTCCAACAATAACCCCAACAATAACTTCCACTCCAACCATAACCCCAACCACTACCCAAACTCCGACTCCTACGACGCCATATGTTTGTACTAGTATAACAATCCCTAAGGATGTTTTGGAAAATGATGAAGGTAATCTTTGGATTGGATACATTGCATATGGAAATGTTTCCGTTAGACCACAAGCCTACACAGAATATCCATATACTGTTAATGCTGATTCAAGTATTAATATAAACGTATGTAGTAAGGGAGGACAAGTATATTTTCAATACGGAATTTCGGGGGTAATAATACCTCCTCCAACAGGGGTCGTAATTACTACGGGCCAAAACTGCACCGCAAATACAGATTGTCCTACTCCGACAAGAACTCCAACGCCTACACCAACAACAACGCCTACACCAACACAGACTCCGACTGTGACTTCAACGCCGACACAGACTCCTACGATAACACCTACTACCACCCAAACTCCTACGATAACGCCCACTACCACCCAAACTCCGACACCAACGACTTCATATTATTGCACAAATGTTCGTATACCAGCAAACGTTCTTTCAAACGGGGGTAACAACCTTTGGATTGGATATATTCAGTATGGTGCAACACTTGTTCCCCCAGCGGCCTATACATCATTCCCGTATAGTGTAAATCCTGATTCAAGTATTGAAATAGATTTGTGTAGTCAGGGTGGGACAATATATTTCCAATATGGTATCAGTGGTTCACTAATCGCTCCACCTACAGGTGTGGTGATAACTACCTTAGGTGATTGCACCTCTAACGCAGATTGTCAAGATGATGCACCTACGAGAACTCCAACCCCAACTTCTACAGTAACACCTTCAATAACACCGACAATATCAGTTACGCCAACGATAACACCGACTAATACGGTTACGCCAACAATAACACCAACTATCACACCTACACCTACAGTAACTCAAACCTCAACTCCAACACCAACTACAACACCTATTGTTTGTGGTAGTGGTGTGACTCAAATATCATACTATTATACTGATTGTTGTGGTAACTTCCAACAAGGAACAGGAGCGGGTCAGTTGGTTGTTTTAGATTATAGACAACCTAATTTCGGAATTACAAGATTGAACCAAGCTGCGACACAAACTTGTATTACACCAACGCCAACAAGAACTCCAACTGTTACACCAACTCAAACACCAACATCCACAGTAACTCAAACTCCAAAAGTTTCACCAAGTTGCTCACCAACTCCAACTGTTACACCAACTCCTTCAGGAGTTTATACTTTGGCTAATGATTGTCAGGTGACAACATTATTTGATATGGGACTTTCTTGTAACATTATTCAACAACCAAGTTCTGCGACGTCTCTTGATGGCATATTGGGTGTGAATGTGACAGGAGGAACAAGTCCTTATTCTTTCTTATGGTTGAACAATGGAAGCACGAACCAAATATTACCAAACGTGGGTAGAGGTTCTTATGCGGTGAGAGTGGTTGATTATTATGGTGATTACACAGCAACGACAATTTGTTCACTAGCTGGACCATTACCATCGGTTACTCCTACAAACACTCCAACAATTACACCATCCAAATCATTTGACGTTCCGAATATCTGTATCACCATCCAAGGTAATACAAACTATGGTCCATATCAGTTTACTCCTGCGGGAACTCAAAACGGAAAATATAAATGGACAAGTTCAGCCAACGGATTAACATTATATTGGAATAATAGTAACAACATTAATAGATGGCAGATTGATGGATTTGTTGGTGGTGGAATACCAGTCAGCACATCACAAGCTATAGTTCCGTTATCTTCTTGGAGTATTGCTGGAAACAATCCGAACCAATTAACCGTTAGTGCGTCGCAAGGTAACTGTCCAGCATCACTACCATTAATATCAAAAGCTCAAGTGACAAACACAGGATGTTCTGCAGGACCTTGTACTGGTTCTATAATATTGGCAACAACAGGAGGAGTTGCCCCTTATAGTTATTCTATTGATGGAATAAACTATCAACAATCAAATATATTCAACGGACTTTGTGCGGGACAATTTACAGTGTTTACTAAGGACAATGCGGGACAAATTGTTTCTCAAATTCTACAAATTCAAGTTGACGGAAATCTTGTAAACCATCAAATATCAATCATAGTTGATGGAACACAGACACTTAATCCAACTACTCAAGTATTCTCATGGAGACTTGGAATTAATCCACCACTACCTGCGGGAACCTTGTTGACTGTTAGTTTGGCTGCGAACGTAGTTCAAGAAATCCAAGGTCCGTTTTATGAAAACATGCCAGCGTCTACATTCAGAATATCTGCAACTAATAATATATATGATAATGGAGTATTAATAACACCAACCTCATCTACACCTGTAGTTCAATTAATTGATAGACCTAACTGTTCACCAAATCAAACTCAAAAAACAACATACACCGAAACAACAGTTGTGACAGTTTCTTCGACTGATGTGATATCTGGACAAACTACTTCAGTTATAACTGCACTAAATTATGCTGCAGCTAATGGATGTGTTGCTACAGGAGTTCAATCTGTTTCTATCATTCCTGTCTTCGCAAGTATCAAGGGTTGTAATTGTTGTTCTTCAAACTTAATTCAAGTTCCGCAAGGAATTAACAATCATACTCTTGTTGCATCTTCTCAGGATAATTCGATGAGTTTCCAATGGCAAATCAGACCATCTGTTGGTGTTTTTGTTAACAATCCTGTTTATGTTGCGGGATTAATTTGTTCCGATGTTTACCCAGTGGGTTGTAATTTGAATATAAGGATGCCTGACAATACTATTCTGAATAATAATGATGAGATTAGGACAAGTGTATTGACAATCCCAACGTTCTACACTACACCTGTAAAGACATATGTAGCAAACTTCTCTGTGAGAAACACTGGTAATCAATCAGTAACTGTTATAGTTTATAAAAATGGGGTCCAAGTAGGTACTGGAACATTAAATTCATTTTTCTACCCTGATTCATTGTATAATGTTCCTGTGGTATTTGCAACTCCACAAAACTTTAATGAGTCAGGTGCAACCTATAAAGTTTTATACACAACCCTCGCTTCGTAAGAGAAATAAAAAAAAGAATATTTATAACCAATGGCATATATTATAAAAAATACTTCGGGATTAGTTAATACAAGATTGACTGATGTGGGAAGAAGAAACATTTCACAAGGTAATTTCAACATATCCTATTTTCAAATTGGGGATAGTGAGGTAAATTACAGTGCGGTTCCGAATTATAATCAAGTGAATAATAATATCTTGATGCCAGCATTCAATGCTCAAAACGACACAGGATTTCCTGAATCCAACAAACAGAATATCAAATATCCATACTATGTTAGTGGAGGACAAGGTAGCACTTATGGTATTCCATTTATGGATAGTGTTGTGGATGAGGTTTATAATTCGGCAGGTCCTAAAGGATTTTTTACGGGTAATACTTTGAATGGTTGGACAGCCCAAACAAGTTCCGCATATACAATAACATCAAACTATTATTTGGAGCTGAATACTTTGACGGGTGGAACAGAGCTCAATTTAATATTAGACTCAATTAGCCCAACAACAGGAACACCTTCTGTTGGAGATTACATTACAATATTTTTAGATGGGGTTGGCGCTGGAGGAAGTGTAAACACAAATCCAATATTAACCTATAAAGTTCAAGGATTAAACCCATCAACAGGGACCATAAGTCAAAGTCCATGGATTGTAACTGTAGACAGAGAAATACCAGACTATTCCGACTATTCTTTGGGTGGACAATTTGCAAGAGCTTTGATTTATCCTTCGGGAATGACCGTTTTATATGATTTCATAACACCTGCACCATATTGGGAAACAGATGCATTAAATTTTGAAACTCCTTGTGATGTAACAAACAGAGAAAACACTTTGATTTGGAATATGAATATTCCTTGGAGTGAGAATCCTGCTGGATTGTTACCAAACACATATGAGGATTATTCTGACTACGGCTCAGTGACCTATATTGGAACCAAAGAATATCTTGGATACCAAGAGGCGACAGGTCAAACAGATACAAGTGAAGTATATTATTATAACTCGTTTGATGAAAAAGTTATTGTTTATCCAAGAGACCAAAAAGCGATTGCAATTATCCATTACACTAACCAAGATATTGATAATGTTTATGGAGAGAAATTTGCAACAGTTCCATTTGACCCTCAAAACCCAACAGACAGTATTGGATTAGCCAGACATTTCAAATTGTCCATTCCTACGTTGATGTGGCATAAGTCCACAGGAAACACAATTGGCGAAACATTCTTCATTGACCCACCGAATTATGATTTATGCACGCCATACTTTATCAAGTCGACAAGGAACTTAGACATGAATGACCCTGGTATTAGATACTTTCATCTATGGGATACAAACCCAGATTCTAATGGAAACTTGAATAGAATCGGTAAGGTGTTCCCTGACCAACAAATTGTTATCATTGATGACGAAGAAGTGATTGCCGCTTTATCATACAAGTCAAACAGAAACTGGACATTACCAGCACCTAAGGTTGCAACATTAACTCCGAACACTTGTTTCACAAATACTACATCTACAGGTCTATTAACTAATCCTGAAGAAAGACTTTGGGTTACATATAGATTTGGTTCTACTGCCTTTACAGAATCATTACACTGTAACTACTACACAGTTCTCAAAGCACCAAATACTGTGACTGCAGATACAGTCAACGTATCAGTTAGATTCGGAGATGAGTTTCCTTTCTTGAACGACAACTTTGATTCAGGTAATTTATCAGGATTTTGTGCAAATTCAATTCAGTTAGTATATCAAATCGTGACAGGTGACACAAGACCTGTATCATCGAATTGGAGAATAAGTGATGTTACTTCAGACATTAGTGCAACTACTGTCAATGGGTTTATTACAATGAGTGGTTTAACAGGAACAACATTCCAAATTGACCCATCAATGTATAACTCAGCGACGTATCCATACAATCTGAATAACTACATCGACTTACCAACCAATGCTCAACCTGAATTATTGAACTTCGGTGATGAATATTATTTCTATGGTAATATCGAGACTGACATTACTGCAACAATTTATGAGATGAAATATCTTATCAATTTAGGAAGAAATCAATTTACGAATACGTCAAACCCAACATGGACATCAGGAACAACTTCATATGTTACAGAGATTGGTTTATACGATGATAATAAAGATTTACTTGTTATTTCTAAATTACAATCTCCTGAGTTAAGACAAGGAATCCAACAATATGTTGTGAAACTTGATTTTTAATTACAGAACTTTACAAATTAAATTATTGATGTAGAATTACGATTAGTGTTCTGACGTAAAATCGTCAA
>Ga0315906_10002769_pt1 | contig 23938 bp, 26 predicted proteins | sample LakEriMetagenome_4_FD_203526 | JGI IMG/M metagenome (GOLD analysis project Ga0315906, IMG submission 203526) | Freshwater fungal communities from buoy surface, Lake Erie, Ohio, United States - Buoy 2 MA122 | ecosystem: Environmental > Aquatic > Freshwater > Lake > Lake biofilm | place: USA...
TGAAGCCATCGGCCATTTGGCCGAAGCCGTGCCACTTGCTGCCCTTCTTGCGCGAGTCACTGCGAATGATCCAGTCTTCTGCACGGCCAATGCCCTCATCCACCAAATTCTCTGGGCCCCAAACTTTAAACCACCAGTCTTTGCCATACTCATCATCCACCTTGCGCATGGCGCGGCGAAAGTCCAAGGCCTCGGCAATGCTCTCTTCTACCAAAGCGGTGCCACCAGGTGGCTCCATCATGGCAGCAGCCACGTCGCAGCTGGCAATGATGCTGTACTGCGGGCTGGTGCTGGTGTGCATCAGGTAGGCCTCATTGAACAAATGTCGGTCCAATTTGGTGTTTTGCGAATCTTGAATGAGCACATGACTGGCTTGGCTAATGCCAGCCAGCAACTTGTGAATGGACTGCGTGGCATACACCACTGAGTTTTTGGGGCGTGGGCGCTTCTTGCCCATGGCGTGATAGGTGCCATAGAAAGGGTGAAAGGCCGCATGCGGGAGCCAGGCTTCATCGAAGTGCAAGTTTTCTACATAACCATCCAGCATGCCCTTGATGGTTTCGGTGTTGTACAACACGCCATCGTAAGTTGACTGCGTGAGGGTCATGACTCGGGGCTTGACCTTCTTGGCATCCACACCCTTGAGCAAGGGGTTGGCCTTGATTTTGGACTGAATGTTGGCCACTTCAAATTCGCTTTGAGGAATGGGGCCAATGATGCCGTAATGGTTGCGCGTAGGCTTCAAGAAGACGGGAATAGCACCCGTCATGATGATGGCGTGCAAAATTGACTTGTGGCAATTGCGATCGACCACCACCACATCGCCAGGGGCTACTGTGTGGTGCCACACCATTTTGTTGGAGGTGCTGGTGCCATTGGTCACAAAGAAACAATGGTCCGCATTGAAAATGCGGGCGGCATTGCGTTCGCTTTCGCCAATAGCGCCGTTGTGGTCAAGCAATTGACCCAACTCTTCCACTGCATTGCAAACGTCGGCACGCAACATGTTTTCACCATAAAACTGGTGGTACATCTGACCCACAGGGCTCTTCAAGAACGCCACACCGCCTGAGTGACCCGGGCAATGCCATGAGTACGATCCGTCTTCTGCGTAGTCAAGCAAGGCTTTGAAGAAAGGTGGTTGGACGCCTTCTAAATAACTCTTGGCTTCGCGAATGATGTGGCGCGATACAAACTCTGGCGTGTCTTCAAACATGTGAATGAAGCCATGCAGTTCGCGCAAGATGTCGTTGGGAATATGGCGAGAAGTTTTGGTTTCGCCGTAGATATAAATGGGCACATCCGCATTCTTGCGACGCACTTCCTCAATGAAGGCACGCAGGCTCAAAACAGCAGGATCGAGGTCGGGGCCGGGCGTGAACTCCTCATCGTCAATCGACAAAATAAAGGCACTGGCGCGTGATTGCTGTTGCGCAAACTGCGAAAGGTCGCCATAACTGGTAACCCCCAACACTTCAAATCCTTCAGTTTCGATGGCTTGCGCCAAGGCGCGAATTCCCAAACCAGATGTGTTTTCAGAACGGTAATCTTCGTCAATGATGACAATCGGAAAACGGAATTTCATGAGGCGCCCAATTCAATGTTCAAACCATAAGTGTAAAGAATTTAAAGCCCTTTGCCGTTCTAATTTCGAATACCTAGGTACGCTCTCACTGTCATTTTCCATCTGATCCTCTGATAGAATCAGCCCATTCGGAGCGGTGGATGAGTGGTTTAAGTCGCACGCCTGGAAAGCGTGTGTGGGTTTATCCCCACCGCGGGTTCGAATCCCGCCTGCTCCGCCAGTTAAAGAATAAGGCTGTTTGGTTCCACCCCAAACAGCCTTTTTTCTTGCCCTATCCACAGAGGGGAAACAGCCGCCAATGTGACGGAGTTGTTTAGAAGCCCATCAAAGTAGGTCTATGGGGCATAATTCTGGCTTAGGTGGAATGGACGGTCTATTCCACCCCAAGTAAGCCGGAGGTCCCCGTGGGTGGAATAACTGTAAAAGACGTTAACGCGCTGCCCGCTGGCGGGAAGTTGTTGGTCGCGCCCGGAACGTATCTGCGCCGCAATCTGAACGACACGCTAACCGTTTGGCTGCGCATGAAGCAGGCTGGCAAGTCGGTCGACATTAAGGCTGGCGCAGCAGATTTGCCCATCACAAAAACCACGTTGGCCGACCTGTTAGCCGACGCTGTGGCCATGCGCCGAAAAGAGGCCAAGCGCAAGCCAGCGCCCACCCCTTTGACCACTACCTTGTTGAACAAAGACAGCACGGTTGGCGAGGTCTGGGACGACTTGTTCCAGCGCATTACAGCCAGCGGCAAATGGACCCCGCGCACCACCAAGAACAACAGCCACCGGGTGCAGCGCTACTTGGTAGGTTCGACACTTTGGAAGTTGCCTATAGGCGAGGTCCAGCCCTTGCACATTACAAACCTGTTGCAGCCTATGGCGAAGACACCAGACCAGCAGAAGAAGGTCCGGTCGTTGCTATCGCTGGTGTTCCTGCACAGCATGGGCGCTGGCCTGATACAGAGCAATCCTGCAACCACCGCTGGTGCAGTGCTAAGGGTTACAAGCAAGGCCAAAGTTACGAAGCACTTCCCCACCATAACCGAGGTGGCCAGATTGCAAGAAATTTACAAGCGCATAGACACCTTGGACAGCAAGGCTGGGACAAGGGCGGCATTAAAGATGCAGGCATTAACGTGCCAGAGGACAAGCGAGGTCTTGCAGGCCCGATGGAGTGAGATTGACCTGGCCACTGGCTGGTGGACTATTCCAAGAACAAGAATGAAGGTTAAGGACAGCCAGCGTGGCAACCACACAGTGCCATTAAGTGCGCAGTCAATTGAATTGTTATTGGCGCTGGAGCCTGGTAAGCCCAACGAATACTTGTTTAAAGGACGACAGCCAGATACCCATATGTCGGAGAACACATTGCCCCAAGCAATGCGCAGAGATATGGCGTTGGCTGATGAGTTTGTTCCCCACAGTTGGCGAAGCGCGTTCCGCACATTGGCTGGCAATGCAGAAGACCAAGAAGGCAGACCGCTGTTTGCAGAGACTTGGTTGGAAGCGGTCCTAGACCACCAGAAGGCAAGCGAAGTCGAGGCGGCATACGTGCGCAAGCAACAAATGAGCAAAGGCGCAGCCAGAGCAATGCAGTGGTGGGCCGACTTGTTAACCGCAAAGGAGGTGGCGAAATGAAGGGCACATACCTTGACCCAGACGCTTGGCGCAACGAAGTCCCCCAACAAGGTGGCGCTATTAAGTTGCTGACAGCCATCGAGAGTGGCGCTATTACCAATGCAACAAAAGAAGAACTGCAACAGGCGTTGTACCATTTGCTGCCCTTGCTGGCGATGGCTGAACACAGAGTTGTGTTGTTGGCCAACGCACTGGAAAACACACGGGCTATTGGTGATGCGAACAAAGTGTTTACTAAGTTGATATCTGACGAACTCGAAGAAATAAAACAAGTCAGGACCGAAGGCTCTAAGAAGCGAAGCGAAATCAACACTGACCATATCCTGGGACACCGACGGGCCAAAATTAAGGAAGTACAAGATAGGTTCAGGGCTGTTGGCAAAATCAAAGACGCGAAGAACCCTGAAAAAATATTACTCCTTTTACAGAAGGATAGGTTCGTTGGGCTTGACGGCAAAACATATTGGTCAATAGGGACACTCAGACAGGACCTATTGGCCATCAGGGAAAGGGAAAAATTCGAACATACCAAGGTGTGGTTCGCCCAAGAGCAGGCCAAACGTGTTGTCCTTAATGAACAAATTCGCGAAGGGGCAGCGACCTCTGGGATTACCGATATTGAAGAACTGCGACATTACCTTTGCGCCAACGGCGTTGGTTACACGCGCGAAGGTTTGCTGCATCCAATATCGAGGAGCATCATCGAGAAGGCGTTGGCTGAAAGTTAACCTCCATCACCCCAACAAAAAGCACCTTTCGAGGTGCTTTTTTATTGCCCGTTGATTAGAAAAAACAGTTATGTATGACTGTTTTTTAAATCTCAAAACCGTTCCAAAAATACGTCCATACCAAGACCGCGGTGGTCGACGGAACTAGATGGAGTTGATATGGGCGAACAAGAAACCCAACAAGAAGTGGCACCACGCCGACATTTGCAAACGCTAGACGAAGCGCTGCAACGCGCAAGGCCAATGGGCAAGAATTTAGCCCGCGAGGTTTTGTTGTCGGACCCAAGATTTCCCAAGCCAGTATTAGCCACCGAAGGCCGTAAGTTGTTTTCGGTAATGCACCTCGATCTTTACTTCTTGGCTGTGGAACGCGATGGTTTTCCACATATGCAGGGTGATTCGAAATGACTTCGGTTTCGTTATCCAAAACAGAACGCCTATTGGCCAAAGCCGAGCGTAAGGCAAGCAAGGAACGTGAGGTCGCACAACTTACACGTCCCGAACTGGTTGCAGAAGCCAATCGTTTGCTAAGTGGCTTTGGGAGCGACCTGCAAACCCAAATGCACCCCGATGGCCGATTGATGGTCTATTCCACAACCAACGGCGCAATCCTGTTTGATGAAACCCCTACACACGCACTAATGGCAACAGGGGCGGTAATCCAAGGACCAACCGCGCATTTGCGCAGCATGTTGGTCAATCAGCCGACGGTTTTTGAGGCACGTCTGACTAACATCATTGCCAGCAGTATTCCCAGTGGCCACAGCACCTTCGTCCACGATGCACCGAGGGTTGCAAGCCTCTTATGCCGAGCCTTTTGGATGTTGGCCGAAGACCCCAGCGTTAGCCAATCCGCGATTGTGGTTGCAATGACAACGCCCAAGACACGAATTTGGGCAAGCGAACTGATTGGCGCTGCTGGCAGCCTAGGCGAAGAATCCGCGCACTTTGGCAGGCAGGCAATGACAAGGGCGCCAGTGCTTGCAGCGTTGGCTGAGGACAGACACGAAACTGGCGTTGAAGTTGCCCGTGGTGGTTCGCCCTTACAACTTGCAAAAGCACTGGGCGCTGGCAAACGCACGATGGAATTGCCTGCCGCCGTGGTGTCCTTGGTGCATCCGGGCAATGTGGCAACACTTGAAAAGTGGTTGGCCGAACTACACGCAAGTGCGCCAACAGACCTGGCCAATTTAAACGCAAGCCGTTTGCGGGTCTTATTGGCCGCAATGCTGGCGGTGAAGCAAGTCGAGCGATACACACCAGAAGGCTTTCCAACTTGGTATCTGCGCCAGCGTTTGTTGATGCTGGCAACTGGCATTAAGTCCGAACCTGTCCAACTGACTGTGCTGGCACCTTGGGCATTGGTAACCGCAACTCAACGCGGTGGCTGGAAGCCGAGCATGTCGTTGCAAGCCGCTGCTGGCGCTTGCCTGACTGCAATGGGTAAGTCACCCAAGAGTTCCCAAGTCGAACACGTCGATCTGCAACAAGGCTGGGAAACAAAGGTTGTTGGCAATTGGGTAATCCGCGCTGCAACCAGTTCCACCGAATTGGCGCAATGGGGCACCGATCTTAAGTTGTGCTTGGCCGTCCCTGACTACAACCGCCTCTATGTGCGCAACGTTCTTGCAGGCGAGGTTGTCCTTATCGGTGTGCTTAAGAGTCACCAAGTGGATGGACAGAAGCAACACCAAATCGCCAGCGTGGCAGAAATCGATGTGCGCACCGGAGAGGTGTTGCAACACAACACGACGGCCAACCAACCAGCATCCCGCGCAGCCAATCAGGTGTTGGCAATTGCAATCAAAGAACAAGGTGCACAAGAATGACAATTAAGCCAAACCCAACAGCAATTCGCGAAGCGTTAGACGCGCTATTCGACACCAGCGACGTTGTTGAATTGCGTGCCTTCCCCAAGGGCGGTAAAAAGCGCACCGATGCTGGCTACTTTGACAGCGCCCACTGGGACCAATTGGTGGCCGATGCTGTGCAACTAAACGAACGCGGTGCGGCGGTGTATGTAACCCTAAACCCTGTGACCCCACAGCTGCTTGGGCGTTACAACAACCGCATCGAACCATTTGCTACGGCCACCACCACCGACAAACAAATACTGCGCCGCCGTTGGTTGCTGATTGACTTGGACCCGAAGCGCCCAGCCATGACCAGCGCCACGCAGGCCCAACTGGACGCCGCCAAGAACACGGCCACAGCAATTTACAAGCACCTTGCAAGCCTTGGATGGCCAGCGCCCATCGTGGCCGAGTCTGGCAACGGTTACCACTTGTTGGTTGCCATCGACATGACCAACGATGCCGAATCGTCAGACATTTTGAAAGGCGTGCTAAACGCGCTGGGCGACATGTTTGACAACGAACATGTGCAAGTCGACCGTGGCGTATTTAACGCAGGCCGAATCTGCAAGCTATACGGCACAGTCGCCAACAAAGGTGACGATACAACCGATTCGCCGTGGCGTCTGTCTTCCATCGTGAAAGCTAGTGAACGCCAAGTTGTGTCGGTTGAGCAGCTGCGCATGTTGCACGCAGCACCATCGAAGCCCAGCCACGCAGGCAAATCCGCCGCACCCACTGGCGAGTTCCGATTGGAAGAGTTTTTTGCCAAGCACGGCATCGAATACACACCAGACATGCACGATGGCCGCGAGCGTTTTAAATTAGCAAGATGCCCATTTAATGCCGAGCATGTGAAAGGCGAATCGGCGGTCTTCCGCGATGGTTCTGGCAAACTGGGTTTTAAGTGCCTGCACAACTCTTGCGCCGACAAGGGGTGGGTCGCATTGCGTGAACTGTTTGATGGCCCACCAGAGCAGCGCGGTTACACCACGACACCGCCATTGCGTTTCGGCACCAAAGAGCCTGCCACCACCGAGTGGGAATCGCCCATTGCCATCCAAAACAACCTTATCCCTGCGCCCGAGTTCGACGCCAAAGTGCTGCTGCCCCAGGTGTTAGCGGACTTTGTTCTGGACGAAGCAGACCGCATGCCCTGTTCGCCAGACTATGTGGCCGTGTCGCTGATGGTGAGCATTGGGGCTGTGATTGGTGCGGGTTGCGCGGTTAAGCCCAAGCGCCGCGACGATTGGTTGGTTGTGCCCAATCTATGGGGTGGTGTTATAGGTGACCCATCGAGCAAGAAGACGCCAGCGCTGGGTGTGCCCATGCGGTTTATCGACCGTCTGGAAGCACAAGAGGCCGCAAAGCTGGTGGAAGCCCGCAAGGTGTACGAGGCAGAGATGGCTGCTTACGAAGCGCAACAGAGCGCCGTTAAAACCGAAATGAAAAAGGCAGCCTCTTCTTCTGGGTCTGACCCGTTCAGGATGGCGTCGGCAATGGATGACTTTGCCAACCTAGATGTACCAGAAGAGCCGCACGCCAGACGCTACAAAACCAACGACGCCAGCATTGAAAAGTTGTGCGACATCGAGGCCCGCAATCCCAACGGCCTGATGGTGTTTCGCGACGAATTGATGGGCCTGCTGGCATCGTGGGAAAAAGAAGGCCACGACGGCGACCGCGCCTTTTATTTAGAGGGCTGGAACGGCACAGGTTCATACAACAGCGACCGCATTGGCCGTGGTGAACAATTCGTTAAGACCCATTGCCTGTCCATATTGGGCGGCATCCAGCCGGACAAGCTGGAAACCTATTTGTCCGACATTGCATCCAACCTAGACAACGACGGACGTATCCAGCGGTTCCAGCTGCTGGTGTACCCCAACCCCGTCGAATGGGAGTGGCGCGACCGTTACCCCGTGCAAGGGGCCAGAGAGGCCGTGCGCGATGTGTTTGACAGGCTGGCATCGTTTGACCCTTTGCAGGACGGCGCACACCCACCTAATGATTTTGTGAGGCTGCCCTTCTTCTACTTTGACGATGCAGCACAAGAGGTGTTTATCGAGTGGTGCACAGCCTTGCACAAGGAGTTAATACCAGCCGAAGAAAACCCATTGATGCGCCAGCACTTGGGCAAGTTTGAGAAGCTATTTTGCAGTCTGGCTTTGATTCTGCACTTGGCCGAAGGGAACATTGGCGACGTTAAGGTGGACAGTGCCTTAAGGGCAGCGGCATGGTGCGATTACCTAGCAGACCACGCCCGCCGCGTTTACGGAATGGTCGAGGGCGCAAGAGTTAGTACCGCCAACATGCTGCTGCGCCGAATCCGCGAGGGCAAGCTGCCCAACAACTTTACCGTGCGCGACGTGCGACGTAAGAACTGGGGCGGTGCAACAAGCAACTTGCAGATTGAAGGTGCGCTGGCCGTGCTGGAGACAAACAACTGGATTCGCGGCCACGATACGCAATCTGGCGTTGGCCGTCAGACAACCGTTTACGAACTGCGCCCAGAACTGCGGGGTGGCCAATGACCAACTGGACCCAACGCGCCCGCGCCATCTTGGTGGACAAGACCAATCCGAATTTAGTTTCGGCGGTTTCGGCAGTTCCTTCTGGGCGTATTCTTAAAAATGAAGAAGCACCAAATCAAGACAGTTCCTATAGGAAAAGAGCCGACCAATACTGCTGGCCACATAGCGACGCCATGAATGGCCAAGAGATTGACGCAATGGTGGCACGCATAAGCCGATTTAGAGGCAAAGGGATGGGCGTTGACGCTGCCGAGCTATTGGCAGACAAGCTAGTACAGCGCGACCGCGGGCTGGATGACCGGGTTGTTTGCTTGGAGTGCGTAAGCCTACTAGGCAACACAAGAGGGGCGCAGCGTTGTGCTAACTGGCAGAAAGCCAACTTGGGACAGAAGGCCAGCGCCCTTCCCCCAGAGTTCGTGCTGGCATTGCAGCGGTGCCTAGGCTTTGAGGGGTGCGCAATATGAACTGCGCATTTCTACAAACACGCCACAGCCTAACCGCCAAAACCGCCGAAATAGATAAGCCGTCGGAATGTGTGTTTCTACAAATACACGGGAAGGTAACCGCCAAAACCGCTGAAATAGGCCAGCAGACGGAATGTGTGTTTCTACAAACACGCCACCACCGAACCGCCAAAACCGCCGAAATGGGCATGGATGGCATTGCATTTTCTACAAGAACGCCAGAAGCGAACCGCCAAAACCGCCAAAACCCCTATTTCGGCAGTTTCGGCAGTTAGTTCCTAGCGTTTTCTTAAAAACACACATTTTTGAAGGAGCAATCGAGATGAGGTTCAAAAACGAATTCCACGGCGGCAACACAACCCGGCGTGAACTATTTATCGAACACCGCAGCGGTGGACGTGGCCGTCACATTCTGAATGTCAGTGCATATGGGCTGGACGTTAGCCCCAACGCGTGGGCGACCCGTCCAGCCGGAATGTTGGCCGCGATGGAAGAGGTAGCCGCCAAGCTAATCGACGCCAGAGTGGTGGGCGATGACTCGGGCTGCAAGCTGAACACCAAGGCAAGCGACGCCGCCACCGCGCTGTCGATGCTGGCCAATGCGTTAGCCGATTACAGAACTTGGGCGCAAACAGTTGACCCTGCATGGGTGCGTTGGCTGGAACGAATGGAGGCCACCAAATGAGGGAGCAGATCATCAAATCCGCCAGCCGCATGACAAGGGCCACTGGCCACCCCGGCGTTGGCGATGCGTTTATCCGGGCCCACGAACGCGCCGACGCAATGATGGCGGAAGCTGCCCGCCTGCGCCGCGCTGCATGGATGGAATACCGACTGGCATGCGGTCTAAGTCCAGAGCCGCGACCACGTTCCCCCAAAAAGGTGTCGTGATGCCGCTGAGTCTTAAACCAACAGAACGCGCCAAGGCAGTGGCAGCAGGCCGATTGCCCAAGCCTGTGGTGCCCAACACGCCGACCAAGGATAGGACCGCCGAGGTGGATGCCTTGCTGGACGGTTGGTGTGCCACTTACCCAAAGGTGTTTAACGCCACTACACCCCTGCCGCTGGCTGAAGGTGTGCACAAGCAACTGCGCCAGCAAGCGACCACAGTACCGTGGAAGACGTTTAGGTTGGCGATGTATGTCTGGTGCAATCGACCACAGTATCTGGAAGCCATGTTGGCCACCGATGCCCAGCGCCACAGCCTAGACGGCCAGCCTACCGGGCCAGTGAGTGCCGAGCATAAGGACTACGCGATGTACGTATGGAGCACTCGATATGTATAGCCGCAAGTCCAAGCAACAAGGAAGCGCTGACCCGTTCTATAGCAGTCGGCAATGGAAGGAAGCAAGGTACCGCGCATTGGCCCGTTCGGCCTATAGGTGCGAGCACTGCTCCAAGGACTTGAAGGGCAAAGGCAACAGCCGTGTCGATCACATAGAAACGCGCAAGGCAAGACCAGACCTGAGCCTAGAGCCGAGCAATCTGCGGGCGCTGTGCCCAAGTTGTGACAACAAGCGGCATGTTGAAAAAGGCGACGCCAACCGACGGGCGGGACCCACCCCGAGGGGGGGCATTGGCGATCCTAGAACCTTTCCCTTGCACGGCGGGCCTCGATCAACGGAAAACTTTCAGGGTAGGGAAGAAAGGCAACCCTCCCCAACCAGCGCCGAGGGCATGGCTGCCCGATTGCGTGCCCAGTGGGCCGCAAAGAAACCACCATCAATTTAACCGCAACCAAGGAGACCTATATGGCACCCCGCAAAACCGCAAACAAACCCACCACCATGCCCGGCAACGTGGCGGGCATCCCAATGCCTGAAATGTTGCCAGTGGAAATGACTAGCGAATTTAACGAGCTGGTTAACCACATGGCCGCCCGGGCGGGCGTTGTGGACACCGAAGACGTTCCGCTGTTGGAAAACTTATTGATGCACCGCTACGCCTGCCGCATGGCGTTTGAAGACATTCGAATAAACGGCCCGTTGGTTGACGGCAAGTCCAACCCAGCAGTGGCGATGCTTGCAATCCAATCGGGCGCAGCAGTAAAGGTTGCCGCCGCCCTTGCACTAGGTCCAGCTGCCCGCGCCAAGCTGAAGTCGCCGCCAACGAATAACGCCGCAAACAATCCTTGGACAAACGGAGGCTGATATGTACGCACGGCCACATGGAACAACTGCCAATCCAAATTGGCAATTTGCCGAAGGTCCAACCGACCTAATACCCACAACCAGCGACCCAACCAAACGTGGTGAGCGAATGGTGCGCATGGTCGGCCAGACATTGATTACCCAAGGCGAACATGCTGGCAAGCGTTTTGCCGAAGTAATGATGCCTTGGCAGGCGGACCTAGTGCGCTACACGTTTGGTCAGACCGACGCCAAGGGCAACAGGGAAGTCGCACGCGTTGGCTTGTTGATTGCCAAAGGCCAAGGCAAAACAGTACTGGCCGCAGCCATCGCGTTGGCGTTTGTGGTCGATAGCCACCAGCGTGGCGTAAACAAGCGTGGTTTGGTTTTGATTGTGGCCGCAGGCATCGCGTCGGCTGGGATTGCGTTCCAAGCCATCCACGAGAGCGTCTTGGCCGATGAACACCTACGCGAAGAGTTCAAGTCCTTTACAGCACGACGTGCATTGCGACATGTGGCCAGCGGCATCGAGATCCGAGTAATACCGCCAGACCTTGGGGCAGCTGTGGGCCTGCGCCCTGTGCTGTTGCTTCTTGACGAAATCCACCAAGCCGCGGTGGACAGCAAAGACTTTTCGACCGTTATTGACCAAGCCCGACGTGGTGGCGCTAACGCTGGCGTCGAGTTTCTGGAGATTGGCGTTACCACTGCCCCGGCAGAAAAGAGCGTTGGTTTCTACAGCGAGTGGGTTGCGCATATGAAGGCAGTTCGCGATGGAAAGCTACAAGACCCAAGCACCTTACCCGTCTTGTACCAGTGGCCAGTAGAACGCACAGAACTGGACTTGGGCGACGACACGCAGTGGTGGAGGGGTTGCCCTTCCCTGAAGTACAGCGATGGCGACAAGGGCACTATGGACGCCACGATGCTGCGCAAGGAATTGCTGCAAGCGCAACAAGACCAAGTGGGCAAGAGCTTGGAGTTGTTGTTGTCGCAGCGCATGGGCATCGAGCCAGAGCAACGCAAGACCAACAGTAAGTCTGGATTAGTTGCGATGTGGGACCAGTGCGCCACCTTGCATGGCAGGCCACAGAACTTGGCCAAGTTGGCCATTGCGTTCGACCCATCTTCTGGCGTTGACGACTTGTTCGCTGTGGGCATGGCCACGATGGATGCAGACGGCGTTGTTGCTGTACGGGTAACGCAACACATTTTGCAATCGGGTTTCGACAAAGTACCCAGCACCTACCGCGCCATCTATCAGGACGCCATCAACCAACGTGAGTTGTTTGTGCACGATACCTATGCCCAAATGGAAACGGCCATCTTGGACTCTGTGATGGCGGAGACACACGCCGCTGGTTGTTCGTACATCTACGGCGGGGACAGATGGGGCATGTCTGGCTTTGCTGTCCGCGCACAAGAGCGCTTGGGCGGCGAATTCAAGGACGTCAGCCAAGGCTGGAAACTGTCCGCAGCGTTGGCTGAAACCGAAGCCCTTATGTCCAGCAGCCTGTTGGAACACGCAGGCACCCCACTACTGACTTGGAACGTGAGCAACTTGGTTTTGGACACCACAGGGTCTGTGCCGAAGTTCCGCAAAGCCGATGCAGGGTTATCTGGGCAAGGCGCATCCAAGATTGATGGAGCAATGGCGTTGTTGTCGAGCGTCGAGCTTCTTGGCCATGTGCAAACCCTCGACGTCTTGACACTAATTGGCTGAGAAATGAGTAAAATTACACCAGCACGATGGCCAGCCCGTCGCCCCATTTGTGCATCCCTAAATCCGCCGACCCGTCTGTTGGCAAATTTGAAAGGATGCGCAAATGCGTCTTAACGAAATTCCCCAAGCATTACGAAAAGGCTTTGCCAATTTATTTGGTGAAGGCCAACCACGCGGCCAGTTCTTTGGCCAATCTGAACGCGGCAACTACTTTGGCATCGAGTCCCTTGGCGATGGATGGCAGCGCAACCTGTCCATCAATTTGTCGACAGATCGAGTGCCAGCAATCGAGGGTGTGCTGCACTTGCATGGCAGTGCTGGTGCGCAATTAGAGTTGCAAGTGTTTGACACCGACGCCGACGGTGTTGTTACCCAGAACGTAACATGCCCAGCAGCACGTTTGTCAGCCAACGCGAACGCCTACGAAACGATGGCCGACTTACAGGCCCGAGCATTCCGACAAGTTGTCGAGTTTGGCCATGCAGCAGTTCTTGCAGTTCGCGATGAGCGCCACGCGGTGGCTGCATTGCATTTGCTGGACCCGGGCACTTGGGACGTAGTTGTCGACCCAACAACACGCACCCCATTTATTAGCGTTAACCAAAATGGCATGCTGTACAAGCCAACAGACGCAACGATGGTGGTGCCAATGCGTGACGTGTTTATTTTTAAATGGTCTGCAAGGCGCAACAATCCATTGCTTGGCGATAGCCCATTGAAGGCTGCTGCAAAGGCCGCAGGCATCCACAGTGTGCTGTCCGACAGCCAAGGCGCCTTCTTCCAGAACCAGCGCCGCCCTTCTGGTGTATTGACTGTTGACCAATCGCTGACACGGGAACAACTAGCCCAACTGCGCGGCGCATTTGATGAACAAGCGAAGGCATGGGCGTCGGGTGGCTTGCCCATCCTGACTGGTGGCTTGAAGTTCCAAGCAACAACGCTAACCAGCCAAGATGCAGAAACGATTGCCACCCAACGATTGAGCAACGAAGAGATTGCCAGAGCTTGTGGTGTACCGCCGTCGCTGATCGGTCAATCCGACACCAGCAGCAACGCTAACAGCAGTGCACTAATTGAGCATTGGCTGAGTGTGTCCTTGGGTGGATTGATTAACAGGTTTGAGCGTGGGCTGGATAGGCTGTTTGCGCACGATGGTCGAACCCGTCGCATTGACCTGAACACTGATGCCTTGCTGCGCCTGAACTTGCAAACCCGCGCAGAGTCCTACAGCAAGATGATCCAAGGCGGTATCACCAGCCCCAACGAAGTACGCCGACGCGAAGGCTTAAGCCCAGTTGTTGGTGGCGATGGTGTCTGGCTGCAACGCCAAATGACCAATGTGGACTTGCTGGCGCAGTTGAACGCAGCAGAACTGCAAGGCAAGGTGCAGCCAGCGCATGTTGCAGCAGCACCTACGAAAAACATAGCAGCAGAAGTTATTTCTGCATTCCGCACGGCACGTCGCCGTGCATCCTAAGTAGAAGGGAAACCAAAATGAAATCCGCATATCAAGCATCCAAACGCGCCGAGGCAATTGCCAAGGCAGCCGTTAACAACTTAGAGCCAAGAATGCTGGCGCTACCAACCCCCAACGAAGTTGCGCCACAAGGCGGCACGCTGGGCGAGTTGGTCGAATGGGGCGCAACAGTATCGAAGTCGGTCAACCCGATGGCTGTGCTTCCGGGCATCCGCGCCCACTTTGACAAGCAACTAGGCACCGCCATCGAGGAGTTGGACAGTGCACGCATCGCTGGCAACAAGCTAATCGCGTTGGCTGACTTTATCGAAGGCAAAGGTGCCATGCCCGCCGACATCGACCCCGAGCTTGCTGTTGCTGGCCGTGTGATTAAAGAGGCGGCAAGAACTGGTGCAGTAGACGCAGCCGACGCTGCCAGCAAATTGCGCCGCGATGCCTACGTTGGTCTTTCCGAGGTCGAGCGACTCAAGAGCGACATGGTGCCACGCTGGCGTGCAGTGGCCAACGTCATCATCGCAAAAAAGGGTGCCGACTACTTGCAACGATGCGCCAGTGGCCAAGCAGGCAAGCGCAAGACGTTGACGTTGAAGCACGCAACAAGCATGGCCCGCATTGCAGAAATCCGCCAAACCGAGTACCGCAAAACTTACAGCAGAGGTTAAACCATGACACAAGAAATCCACAACGAAATCCAACGCCTGCAAGACCAAGTGGCCGCGTTGCTGTTTCCATCCAACGACAACACGCCTGCGGTTGAGCAACTGCAAAAGCAAGTTGCAGCACTTGCAGCCAAAGTGGCAGCGATGCCCAAGCCGTTGGACGAAGATGTAGTTGTCTACCGCGTCGAACGTGCGATGGCCAACACAGTAAGCAACCAAGTGGCCGAGGCCGCAGGGTCTTTGGCCAGCGAGATGGCAGCAGAGATGCAAACCATCGAGGCCAACGCGAACGCCAAGGCAATGACCAGCATTGCACGCATGGAGGCCGACCTAATGGCCACCAAGGCCGTTGCAAGCCAGCAAGTGCAGATTGCGCTGGAAACGCTGGTGCAAGCTGGATACAAATACGCCCACGCCTAATTAACCCAAGGAGAAAACCATGTCTGATTTTTCTAACCAATTCGACCTCCGCCTTGCAGCGAAACTAAAGTCGGTGTCTGACCACAACATGTGGCAGCAGCAAAGCGTGATGGAGATTGCATCCCACCTTGACGACGAGCTTGGTGGTGGCCACAGCAAAAGCACACGCATCGCAATCGAGATGTTGAGCACAGCGGAAGCAGCGCTGGCTGAAGCCTTGCGACGGAGCATCGTCAAAAAGGGTGCGACGCCGCCAGCCGACGTGTCTGCGTTGCCCGGTTTTGCCGATGCGTTCCGCCAACACGGTCCGCAAATTTTGGCCAACATGGTGCGAGACACCATTGCTGGTGCCCGCGCCAAGACCCGTAACGCCGAACAGGAGAAAAAGTTCGGTGTGCCAGAGTACAAGATGGGACCACGCGTCGGTGAAGTTGGCGCAGATGGCCGTGTCTACCCTGTCGCACGATGAGCGATAGAGACTTATTGCGCCACGAACTGGCCCATGCCTTGGGCGGCATCCTTGCCTGCCCGGGGACTGTGGCCACCATCCAAGACGATGGCGACACTTGGTCCACCACCCACGAATGGCCAGACCCGGCCACCGTGGGCGAGTGGCCAGTTGTTGCGTCGTTTGTTGCCGGGCCTTTCTTGGTGCCAGAACACGCGTCGATTGAAGACACCTTGTTCGTTGCAGCGCTTCCCCAAGCCTTGCGCGAAAAGGCCGAAGCATTCGCCCGCGATGTTGTCGCCCCAGCGTTGGCTGACATTGGCAGTTTTGAACTGACCGCAATGCTGGCACAAATCCGAAGCACTGGCGGCATACGCATCAAGCGTGGGCAGATGCAATGACCAGCTACTTTTAAAGATATTGGTGCATACTTGCTCAGGAGGCGTTAAATGGACTTTCAGCTACTGGAAAATGGCGAAGAAGTGTTTGCAGTCACCTGTGCCTATGGGTATAACTACCTCGCCACATACAGACCCATAAGCGTGAACGCATTCAAAAAGCGCGGTAACTGGGCCTCGATGCTTATCCAACTTTTCGCCAAGAAGGAATTTGAGTCTGACAAGACAAGTGCCGATTGGCGTGCCAAGGCGGCAAGCGATATTAAGAAACGCTTCTCCGAGTAGCATGGGGAATGCAAACATTGCAGGCGGCCACCCAAGCAGCTTACTCTTGCGCATAGAACATCAACCACCGCTGGGTTCCAGCCCGCTCTCACTACCTTAGAGGTAGAGGTAGAGAGCGATGCCGCCGTACTTCACAACGCTGCCGACAACGGCTACAATCATGAACACAGTCTCGTTCTTCAATCCGAAGGTCATGACTTTATTCTTTCTAGGTTTCGTCCTGCTGGGGCTAATCAGTGTATCGACTTAGCTGTAGACCTTGCGACCAGTTTGCAGTCATGAGTGATAAACCCGCCGCTGGGTTTGGGTGGAACAAGTGGGTGGAATGGCGGCGATAGAGCTGCCCTTCCCATAGACAAATGCACTGTTGAGAGTGGCGGTCGCCTGCTCCGCCACATATGAAACCCTGCTAGAACACCGTTTTAGTGGGGTTTTCTTTTTTAAGGCCTTGTAAAAGCCTAAGCTGAATTGACATGCCCTGTGCACTGAGTACTTGTTAACCGAATGAATATTTTTCAAAGTCCATTGTTCAAAATCCCCGGCTACAAGCGGATGTGGTTTTCAATTTTGTTCAGCAATTTGGGTGGGCAAATTACGCTTCTAGCCCTCCCTCTTACCGCGGTCTTTTTGCTAGATGCTTCTCCCACTCAGATGGGCCTTCTCACCGCCATGGAAATTGCGCCCTTTGTGCTTTTGTCTTTGCCTGGTGGTGTTTTGCTAGATCGCATGCAAAAGCTGCCTGTCTATATTGCAGGCGAATTTGTCATGGGCCTCTCATTGCTCACCATACCTCTGGCATGGGCCCTCGATTTACTCACCATGGGATGGATGTATGCCGTTTGCTTTGCCATTGGTGCTGTTTACACCATTGCTGGCTCGGCCTCACAGCTGGTGTTGACCCAGCTGGTCGGGCGCGACAAATTGGTGGAAGCCTATTCCCAAAATGCCATAGCAGGTTCTATGGCTGAAGTGATGGGGCCAGGTTTAGCGGGTATTTTGATCAAAGTATTGGGCGCACCTTTGGCACTGGTCATGGACGCCATTTTGCTAATTGGTTCAGTGGCCATGCTCAAAGGGATACGAATCCATGAACAAGTGCCACCCAGATCGACTTGGAAGGACCGTTCGTTCAAAGCAGAACTGATGAAGGGTCTTAATTTTGTTCGCTCTCACAACATGCTGATTGAAATGGCCGTGGTTGTGGGGGCTTGGCAATTCTTTGCACAAATGGCGCTGTCAGTTCAGATCATTTTTGCCGTCAAAGATCTGGGCTTGGATGAGGCATTGGTGGCTTTGAGTTTTGTGGCCATGGGCTTGGGTTCTATCTTAGGCGGTATGGCGGGGCCGCCTATTTCTAAACGCATCGGTTTAGGGCCGGCACTGATTCTTGGCATTGTCATCACCTCAATCGGATGGTTAAGCCTTCTTTTGCTTGAAGGACATTTACCAAGCATTTTTCTCTTTGCATGGATGCTGCTTTGCTTTAGTTGGGGCGCCACTTTGCTGTTCGTCAATTTCTTGTCGCTCAGGCAGTCATACACACCCACCGACCTCCTGGGCAGAATGACTACGACCATGCGTTGGTTGATCACGCTGCCTGCTGGGCCTGGGGCCATCTTAGGAGGTTGGATGGCTGAGCACATTGGCATGCGCAGTTCTTTGCTGTGTGCAGGCCTTGGCACCCTGACGGTTGCCATCATTGCTTACATCAGGCCTCAATTGAGGTCTATTAAAAAATTACCCGAAATCAATCAAGCCAAAGCCTGATGTCACTCACCCTGCCAGGCAGCCATCAAATGAATGACTCTTGAAGTTTGGGCACAGCTGCTAGCAAGGTTTGGGTATAAGCATGCTGGGGTTGCTGGTAAATACTTGCAGCATCACCCTGCTCCACCACTTGGCCTTTGTTCATCACCAACAAAGAATCAGACATGTATCTCACAACTTCCAAATCGTGTGAGATAAACAGATAGCTCAGTCCCAGATCTTTTTGCAGATCCTTAAGCAAGTTGAGCACTTGGGCTTGAACAGAGACATCCAAAGCAGAAACGGCTTCATCCAACACCACCACCTCGGGCGACAAACTCAAAGACCGAGCAATGGCGATGCGTTGGCGTTGGCCGCCAGAAAATTCAAATGGATAGCGTTTGAGTGCCGAAGCCGGCATGCCCACTTTGTCGAGCAATGACAAAGATTTTTTCTCCCAGTCGGCGCTGTTCTGACCAATCCCGTGAAGCTGCATGGGTTCGCTCAAAATTTCACCCACTGTGAATCTTGGATTCAAGGACGCATAAGGATTTTGAAAAACAATCTGCAACCTGCGCTTGTAAGTAGCAAACTCTGAGTTGCTCATCTCAAGCAAGTTTTTGCCTTCATACAAGACCTTGCCCGCTGTAGCCTCATGGAGCCTCAGCAGGCACAGGCCAACGGTTGTTTTACCGGAACCAGACTCACCCACTAACCCAACCGTTTGCCCACGTTTCAGCTGGAAACTGACGTTCTCAACGGCCACGAAGTCATCATTCTGGAACCAAGGACCAGAGCGTTTGAAAACTTTTCTCAGGCCCTGAACTTCCAACAATGGCTTGTCTGATTCCGAAGCTTTGACAACAGCAATAGGCTCAACTGTGGAGGGCGCAGCAGAAGCCGAAACATCGTCTGAGCTGTTGGCCGACATCCAATCGTCAATGGTCAAGAGCCTTTGCCCCTGACGCTCTACGCTGGGGCGGCAGCTCAAGAGAGCCTTGGTGTACGGGTCTTGGGGCTGAGTAAAGAGTGTTCTTACGGGCCCTGCTTCACGCACTGTTCCCTTGCGCATGACCACAGCTTGATCGGCCACTTCACTGACCAAACCAAGATCGTGGGTAATGAACAGCATGGCCATTCGACGCCTCTCGCGCAATTCGGCTAGAAGCAACAAAATCTGTCTTTGCACCGTTACGTCCAAGGCTGTGGTGGGTTCGTCTGCAATGAGCAACTCGGGCTCGCAAGCCAGTGCCATGGCAATCATGACCCTTTGCTGTTGCCCGCCAGAAAGCTCGTGCGGATAGGCATTGACTCGTTTGCGAGGCTCTGGGATGCCCACTTCTTCGAGCAAATCACATGCTCTCTGCGCCGCTTCTTTGTTCGGTATGTTCTTGTGAATTTTCAACATCTCTGCCAGCTGAAAGCCCACGGTATAAACCGGATTCAAAGACGTCATGGGATCTTGAAAAATCATGGCAATGCGGGAGCCGCGAATCAGTTGCCATTCAGATCTTGAGAGATTCAACAAGGATCGGTTGTCGTACTCGATGGCAGAATGCAAGGCCACTTTGGCATTTTGCGGGGGCAATAAGCCCATGATGGCCAAAGCACTGACAGACTTGCCACTGCCAGATTCCCCGACCAAAGCAACAGTTCGTTCGCGGGGAATGACAAATGAGACCTCTTCAACCGCTCGAACAGGTGCTTTAGAGGCACTGATGAAATCGACTGTGAGGTTCTTCACTTCCAACAAATTGTCAGAAATTTGAGCGATGGGGGGTGGTGGTCTGCGTGTCGCCATGAGAAGCATTCAATCGATAAAGCTCAGTGAATCACTTTGGGATCTAAGGCATCCCTGAGTGAGTCTGTGAGAAGAGACAGGCCGGTCACAAAAATGGACATGGCCACCGTGGCCGATAGCAGTTGCCACCATTTGCCAACCAACAAATCATTTTGGGCCTCTGTGAGCATCGTGCCCCAAGAAACGCCATCGACTGGCACACCAAAACCCAGGAAAGACAAAATAACTTCGGCTTTGATACAGGCCACCGTGAGCAAGGAAAACTGAACCAAAATGACGTGGCTGACATTGGGCAAGATGTGCACAAACATGCGTCTGTTGTTTGAAGCGCCAATGGCATCAGCAGCCCGCACATAATCTCTGTTGCGGTGTTTAAGGTATTCACCGCGCATCAGTCGGTAGGTACCGGTCCAACCGGTGGTTCCCAAAATAAGCACCACGGCCATGGTCCCTTTGGTATTGAGAACTGCTGCAATGGCCAAGATAAGCAAAATGCCAGGAATGGAGTGAAAGACGTTGTAGAGCCAATTGCTCAAGTCGTCGACAACACCCCCGTACCAGCCAGACACAGCCCCCAATACAGAGCCTATCAGTGTGGCCATCAAGGCTGCAGCCAAACCGACCAAGATACTGGTTTCAGCCCCTTTGATGGTCTTGGCCAACACATCCCTGCCCCACTTGTCAGATCCCATAGGCAGGCTCGTTGCAAGCGCGTTCACCTTTTCACCAGCAGGCTTGACTGCTTTTTGCGCCAACTCCCATTGCGCAGCAATAGGGTCAAGCACATCAGTGGGTGTGGGCTCGTACAGCACAACCTCAGGCGTGTTGGCAGATGCATCGTCACCCTGGAAGCCACCCATGGCCCATGAAGGGGGTGCATGGCTGATGGCCACTTCCTTTTCCCAATCGGAGGCCAAAGACCCCAGAAGAGTGCTTAATACCAAGGTCAAGCTGAGGATGACAGTGATGCCGCTCCAGACACCCACACGATCAGACTTGAAGCGACGCCAGGCCAGAGCCCAAGCACCTTCACTCACATTGGCTACGACATTTGATTGAATTTGCATATTCATAAAACGAAAGACGGGTCTCAGCGCAATTGCACTCGAGGATCGGTCATGCGGTACAACACATCACCAATCAAATTGAAAATCATGGTAGCAATGGCCACATAGACCGTCACGGCCTTGATCACAGGAAAATCACTTCGCTCAACGGCCAAGATAATTTCGCGACCAACTCCCGGAATACCAAAGAATCTTTCCAACAAAAATGCGCCCAACAACAAACCAGGCAAATTGGAAATGACAAACGTGATAACGGGAATGAGCGCGTTGCGCAACACATGCACAAACATCACGCGGGGCTCAGAGAGACCCTTGGCACGTGCCGTGCGTACGTAGTCCTGATCAACTTCATCCAGCACGAAGCTTCTAAACAAGCGCGTATTGGGGGCAATACTCACCAACAAACCAAGCAAGATGGGCAGGGGTGCATAGGTGCTGATATTTTTCCAGTAGTCGTCACTCCATCCTTGAACTGGAAACCAACCCAAGCGATAAGCCAGCACGTATTGCCCCAAGATGATGAAGACCAAAATACTGACGGACATGAGCGCCGTGAACACCACCATGGTGCCTCGATCAATAGACGATCCTCTAACCCACGCAAGGCCCACAGCCAGAACCAAAGCCACGAGTGTTTCTATCAAGAGCAAGGGCGCCATCAAGGTCAAGGACGCCGGCAAACGCGTTGCAAAAATATCTGCAACCGATTCACCCGTTGTCCAACTGTTGCCAAAGTCGAAGGTGGCTACTTGTTTGACAAAAATCCACAACTGAACCACGAGTGGTTGATCCAGTCCCAGTTCAGCACGGATGCTGTCAATTTGTTCTTGGCTTGAAAACAGGCCGGCCAACACATAGGCAGGGTCGCCACCGATCCAGTTGAACAGAAAAAACACCAGCAATATGACCCCGGCCAGCGTGGGAATCATTTGCCATATACGGCGAATAATGTAGGCACTCATGCTTCAATGCCCCTTATGGTTTTTGAATGTCATAGTAAATCCAATCACCCAATATCAGAGGGTGCTTGCGAAAACCTTCTAAACGCTGATGACTCAGGCGTGTCGCAATGCCTGTCGAACTCAAGCCCAAAACCCCATTGAGTTCCATCAAGCGATACATGTTGTGCAATACGCGGGTGCGCTCAGGGCCATCTGGCAGGCGTTTGAGCTGCTCAAAGTAAGCGTCGTATTCGGCACTTTCAAAACAAGCGTAATTGTTCTGTCCAATGGTTTTGGAGTACAACAACTTCATCACAAATTCGGCTTCAGAAGAACGCGTCCAGCCCAGTGACCACGAAGGAATGGCACATTGCTTGCCCTGCTTGAGCATCTCAGGAAACTTGTCCTTTTTGACCTTAAGCCGAATACCCAAGCGATCCATCGATTTTTTCCAGAGCTCATCTCTCTCGCGATCGATGGAAGATGTGGAAGAGTAAATGGTGAAAATCAGCGGTTTGCCATCGGGCATGTTTCGATAACCCTTGGCATCCTTCTTGTAGCCAAACTGATCTAACAAGGCATTGGCCGATAGCGGGCTGAACTTCACAATGCTTTTGTAGTTAGGGTCATGACCCGCCACAACAGGAGAAACCATTTGCTGTGCCTTCACAGCTTGCCCTTTTCGAATCACTCGAATTTCTTCATCAACATCAAAGCCCATGATGATGGCCCTTCGGAGCGCAATTTTTTCTGGGGTGTAGCCACCAATCACTGGATCCCTCATGTTGAAGAACTGGTAGCGAATGTCGGGCTCAACACTTCGGTACATGTTCACGCCTTGCGCTACCCAAGACTGAAGCAGATCATTTTTGGGGGTGAGCGCCTTTTCAATGAACGAAGGCGGTACGGCTAGCGCATCAATTTCCTTGCCGCTGAAAGCCAGCCACATCGATTGAGGCTCTTCAATGATGCTAACTTCAACACGCCCAATTTGAGGCATTTTTCTGCCCTGCATCTGATTGGCGATGCGAATTTCGACGGGGTTGTTGGAGGGGGCTTGAAAGTCCCAAACAAAACCTGGAAATTCAGGATTGGCTTTGAGAATAATTTTGGAACCTCGAACCCACTTCTCTAGGATGTAAGGCCCTGTTCCCACGGGATTGGCCATGATGCCTTCAAAGCCATACTTCTCTACAACCTCGCGGGCCATAGCGCCCGAAAATGGGTTTGTCAGCAGGGTTAGGAAGTTGCGGTCGGGCTGGATCAATTGAATGACCAGTGTGTAGCGATCAGTCGCATACATACCGGGGTGCTTTTGGTCATAATCAAATTTTCCAGAAGCCACCGCTTTTTTTCGTGACTCTGCAAATCCAAGAATCTTGTCATCAAAGTCTGAAACTTGGGGGCTTCGATTTTTGGGATCGGCATGACGCAGCAAGGTGTAGACAAAATCTTGCGCAGTGAGTTCGCGCCGTTGTCCTTTGAATGCATCATCGGGCGTGAAATACAAACCTTTTTTCACTTTGAATGTGAAAGTCGTTTGGTCGGCTGAAACCACGGGCATCGATTCGGCGGCATTGGGCACCAACCGAGTGGGCATGGCCATCCAGTCGTAAGTCAGTAGTGGCTGGAAAATAACACCTGTGATGGTGTTTGAATACAAGTCATTCACGCGAACAGGATCAAAACCCGTTTCAGGCACCGGAAAAGCCACCTTCAAAACCTTGTCTGGGTCGGCGGGATTTGCTTTGGGGTTTGGACTGGCCAACGCCATCGTGACCGACAGGCCAAGAACCAAACTAGCCAGCAGGGTCTGAAAAGCCAAGTTTGAGAGCTTCACCCGAGCCAGGTGGCTGGACGTCATGATTGAACCAACAACTAGATGCACATTTTTCCTCTGTCAGTACAGGTACAAATTTCACTTGAAACCAAAGGGTGGAGAATAATCTAACTTGATGCAAAATCTTGACAAATCGACGCTATGAAGGGTTATTACTTACACGCATGCCTTGATTGCAAGTTAAACCCAAAAGTGAAATATTCAACGTT